>Ga0209758_1000424_pt1 | contig 71558 bp, 74 predicted proteins | sample AraplaMF_Col_mMF_FD_184258 | JGI IMG/M metagenome (GOLD analysis project Ga0209758, IMG submission 184258) | Arabidopsis root microbial communities from the University of North Carolina, USA - plate scrape MF_Col_mMF (SPAdes) (version 2) | ecosystem: Host-associated > Plants > Roots > Endosphere... | reverse complement strand
AGATCGCCGCCAGCGCGTCTGCGTCGCCCTCGCTCGCCGCCCGGATGATCACGCTTTCGTCCAGCCCTTCTCCAGCGCCCACACGGCGAAGGCGTAATCCAATGCGATCTCCTTCAGGAAGTCGAAACGGCCAGACGCGCCGCCGTGGCCTGCCTCCATGTTGATCTTGAGCAGGATCGGGGCGTCGCCTGTCGTGTGTTCGCGCAGCTTCGCCACCCACTTGGCCGGCTCCCAGTAGGTGACGCGCGGGTCCGAGAGCCCTCCGGTGGCCAGGATCGGCGGATAGGCCTGCGGGCCGACGCGGTCGTAGGGGCTGTAGCTTGCGATCAGGTCGTAGGCCGCCGCGTCCTCGATGGGGTTGCCCCACTCGGGCCACTCGGGCGGCGTCAGCGGCAGCGAGGTGTCGCTCATGGTGTTCAGCACGTCGACGAACGGCACCGCCGCGATGATCCCGCCCCACAGGTCGGGCCGCAGGTTGGCCACCGCGCCCATCAGCATCCCGCCCGCCGAGCCGCCGTAGGCCGCGATCCGGCCTTTCGACGCGTAGTTCTCGGACACCAGGTGCTCGGCGCAGGCGATGAAGTCGGTGAAGGTGTTGGGCTTCTTCTCCTTGCGCCCGTCCAGGAACCAGCCCCAGCCCTTGTCCGAGCCGCCGCGGATGTGCGCGGTCGCCCAGATCCAGCCGCGGTCGACGAGGCTCAGGTTCCGGATCGAGAAGCTGGGTTCCATGGCGTGGCCGTAGCTGCCGTAGCCGTACAGCAGCACCGGCGCCGTGCCGTCCTGGGGCGCGTCCTTCAGCATCAACAGCGTGATCGGCACCTCGGCCCCGTCGCCCGCCTTGGCGTACAGCCGGCGCGCCACATAGCGGTTGGGGTCGTGACCCGACGGCACCTCCTGGGTCTTGCGCAGCGTCCGCTCGCGGCTGGCCATGTCGTAGTCGAACCATTGCCGTGGCGTCGTCGGCGACTGGTAGACGAACCGCGTCGTCGCGGTCTCGTACTCGTAGCCGCCGTCCAGGTTCAGGGCGTAGGCCTCCTCGTCGAAGGCCACGATGTGCTCCCCGCCGTCACGGGCCGTCACCACCAGCCGGTCCAGCGCGTTCACCCGCTCGACCCGCAGGAGGTGGCCGGCGAAGGCGGCGAAGCCGGTGATATAGCGGCCGGCCTCGTGGGCCACCCAGTCGCGCCAGGTCGCCTTGGCCGGAATCGAGGCTTCGGACACGCAGAGCTTGAAGTCCACCGCCCCGTCGTCGTTGGTGCGGATCACCCAGCGGTCGCTCCAATGGTCGACGCCGTACTTCACGCCCACCCGCCGCGGCTCCACCACCACCGGCGCGGCCGTCGGGTCGGTCGCGGGGATCAGCAGGATCTCTGTCGTCTCCTGGTTGCCCACGTGGATCAGCACGTGGCTGTCGTCGGCGGCGACGCCCACGCCCAGGAACATGCCCTCGTCCTTTTCCTCGTAGACGAGCGCGTCGTCGCCGCCCCGCGCCGGGCGGCGGAAGACCTTGGCCGGCCGGGCGTTCTCGTCGCGCCAGATCCAGAAGATCCATTGGCTGTCTGGCGAGAAGCAGAAGTCGCCATAGGCGCTCTCGATGACTGAGCCTACCTCCTCGCCGCTCGCCAGGTCCTTCACCCGGATTTGATAGTACTCCGAACCCTGCTCGTCGGCGGCCCAGGCGTAGAGCGCGTGGTCGGGGCTGTGGCTGGCCGCGCCCACGTGGAAATAGGCCTTGCCCTTGCTGAGCGCGTCCTCGTCCAGCAGCACGTGCTCCGGCCCCTCCTGGCCGCGCGGACGGCGCGCGTGGACCGGGTGCTCGGCGCCCAGGGCGTAGCGCGAGTAGTAGTCCCAGGGTCCGTCGGGCGTGGGGACTGATGAGTCGTCCTCTTTGATCCGCCCCTTCATCTCGGCGAACATCTGCGCCTGCAGCGCCTCGGTATCGGCCAGCGCGGCCTTGGTGTAGGCGTTCTCGGCGTCCAGGTGCTCGCGCACGTCGGCGCGCAGCACCTTCGGGTCGCGCAGCACCTGCTGCCAGTTGTCGTCCTTCATCCAGGCGTAGTCGTCCACGCGGACACGGCCGAGCTGTTCGATGCGGTGGGGGACCTTGGCGGCGACAGGCGGTTTTGCGAGGCTCATAGGCGGCTAGATGCGACGCCTGCCCGTATCACTCAAGCGCTGAGGGGCTGGGCGCCTGTGCGTTTCCGCACGCGGCGTCGGGCCGCAGCCGAATGTGGCGACTTGTTGGCGGACAGGGTTCCGTGATTCACTACTTATGCATCCACATCGCGCATCAAAGACGCGAGTGAGCACATCGAGTTTAGGGGCCTGCCATGGTCATGGATCTCGCCGTCGAGCTGATCCACGCGACTGTTCAGCTTGAGCAACCGCTGGGCGACGGTACGCGCACGGTCGGGACCGGCTTCCTGATCGCCACGCCGGGGCCGGACGGCACGACCCGCACGGTGCTCGTCACCGCCAACCACGTGCTTCAGAAGATGCCGGGCCCCAGCGCCCGCATCGGCTACCGCATCGAGAACGCCGACGGCTCGTGGAGCTATTCGCCCCAGCAGCTGAAGATCCGCGACAACGACGGCCACGAGCTGTGGACGCACCACCCGAACCGCGACGTCGCCGCGATCACGATCAAGGCCCCGCCGGAATTCGCCAAGGCGGCCCTGCCGCTCAACTACCTGGCGGCCGACGAGACCTTCGACAAGGAACAGGTCACGGCCGGCGACGAGATGATGGCCCTGGGCTTCCCGCGCGGCCTGTCGGCCAATTCGGCCGGCTTCCCGATCCTGCGTTCGGGTCGCGTCGCCTCCTATCCGGTGGCGCCGGCCAAGATCTTCCCGACCTTCCTGCTCGACTTCTCGGTGTTCCCGGGCAACTCCGGCGGGCCGGTGTTCATCAGCCATCCGGTGAAGGCCGAGCCGGGCGTCACCCAGGTGGCCGACAAGCCGGCGGAAAAGGGCGACACCGGCTTCATCGCCGGCCTCCTGACCCAGCAGGTCGAGCTGAACAGCGAGCGCCTGGAGATCGGCATCGTCACCCACGCCAAGTTCGTGCGCGAGACGATCGCCCTGCTGCAGAACCCGCTGGCCCCCGCCACCGTCGCCGAAGGCATGACCGCCGTCAGCGGCGGCCGCACCGCCTCGGCGGAAGAGGCCGCGCGGGACTAGGCGCCCGAATGGTGTAGGCTGGCGCCATGATCGGCGCTGTCGCAGACTGAATTCCGTTCGAATGGGATCGCCCAAGGCCGCGCACGCCGCACGCCGGGACCACCTTTCTCGAACGGACCGATCATGACCTACGCCATTTTACGCGCCGCGGACGCCGGCCCGGCCTACCAGCCCATTCTCGACGCCCTGCTGGCCTTCAACGCCGAGACCGCGGGCGATCCGGAGGAAAAGGTCTTCGCCCTCACGATCTCGCCCCCCGGCGCGGAAGACGTGGCGGGCGGTCTCTGGGGCATGTCGCTCTGGGGCTCGTTCTACATCGCCCTCGTCATCGTGCCGCGCGCGGCGCGCGGGCAGGGGCTTGGCTCGCAGCTCATGCGGCAGGCGGAAGATCAGGCTCGGGCCTGGGGCTGTCACAACATGTGGCTGGATACCTTCGCCTTCCAGGCGCGGCCCTTCTACGAAGGGCTCGGCTTCTCGCTGTTCGGAGAGCTGGAGGGGCCGTCGCCGGCCTTCCCGCGCTACTTCATGCGAAAGGCCCTCTAGCGCGCCCGCGCCGGCCCGACCGCTTCAGATCCGGTCGATGCCGCGGAAGGTGAGGGCGGGGTGGCCGCCGCGCAGGGGCAGGATCGCGTCGGCCAGCAGGCGCTGGACCGTGGCGAGCGCGCCGGCCGACGCGCCGGTCCGGCGCCAGAAGCGGGACGGGGTATGCGGGCGAAGGGCGCTCATATCTCGGATCTCCCTGGCGGCCCCTCTGACGGGGGCGATGGGAGGAGCATGCGCCCGAGCGGCGCTGTGCGAAATCTCGCACGAATCCCTAGGTAACCTTACCTAGGCCGTGGCCGGACGGAGCGGCTGGCCGCCCCGTCCGGAACCGATCAGCCGCCGTAAAGGACCGAAATCGTCTCGGCGATGCAGGCGGGCTTGGCCTCGCCCTCGATCTCGATGGTGCACTCGTTCTTGAGCTGCATGCCGCCGGCCTTGGGCTCGGCGCCGATCAGCTTCTGGCGCATGCGCACGCGCTTGCCGACGCGCACCATGTTGATGAAGCGCACCTTGTCCGAGCCGTAGTTGATGCCGCGGGTCACGCCCTTCACCGGCAGCATGCCGGCGCCCAGGAACGGGATCAGCGACAGCGTCAGGTAGCCGTGGGCGATGGGGCCGCCGATCTCGCGCGTGGCGCGCTCGACGTCCACGTGGATCCACTGGTGGTCGCCGGTGGCCTCGGCGAACTTGTTGACGCGGTCCTGGTCGATCAGGACCCAGTCCGACACGCCCACTTCCTGGCCCACCAGTCCGGGCAGGTCCTTGATCTCGACGGGGTTCATTTCGTCCGCTCCCTCGCGTGCTTTGAGTTCAGGCCACAGCCTCTAACATCTGTTCGGATCGGAGCAAGCGGGACGCAAGGGCAGGCCATGAACGACGTGACGATACGCGAGGCGCGGCGGGACGAGGCCGGCGCCCTCACCGAGCTTGCAATGCGGGCCAAGGCGTCGTGGGGCTACGACTACGCCTTCATGGAGGCTTGCCGCGCCGAGCTGACCCTCACGCCGGAGAAGATGGCCCGCTGGAAGGTCTGGGTGGCCGAGGTGGACGGCGCGATCGCAGGGATGATCGCCCTCGACCTCCGAGACGGCGCCGCGGTCGAGGACTTCTTCGTCGAGCCGGCGTTCCAGGGGCGCGGCGTCGGCGGCGGCCTGATGGCGACGCTGCTCGCCGCCTGTCGGGAGGCGGGCGCCGAGACGCTCGAAGTCGATGCCGATCCCAACGCGGAAGTCGTCTATGCGCGGCTGGGCTTCGAGACCTTCGCCCGCTCGCCGTCCGGCTCGATACCGGGCCGGACGCTGCCGCGCATGCGGCGCGCGGTGGGCGGCGCCTACACGATCCGCGAGCCTTCCTTGCCCCAGTAGGCGTCGCGGATGAGGCGCTTGTAGAGCTTGCCCGTCGGGTGGCGCGGCAGCTCCTGCATGAAGTCCAGCTTCCGGGGCGCCTTCACGTGACTGAGGTTCTGGCGCGCGAACGCCATCAACTCGTCGCGCAGGGCGTCGCCGGCGTCGGCCCAGTCGGCCGGCTGGATCACCGCCACCACCTGCTCGCCCATCTCCTCGTGCGGCGCGCCCACCACGGCCACGTCCGCCACCTTCGGGTGGCCGATCAGCAGGTTCTCGATCTCCTGCGGATAGATGTTCACCCCGCCCGAGATGATCATGAAGCTCTTGCGGTCGGTGAGGTAGAGATAGCCCTCCTCGTCGGCCCAGCCCACGTCGCCCAGCGTCGTCCAGCCGTGCCTGTTGGTGTTCTCGGCCACCTTCTCCGGGGCGTTGTGGTAGGCCAGCGGCGGGCCGTTGGCGAAGTGCACCACGCCCTCGGCGCGCGGCGGCAGCGCCTCGCCGTCCTCGCCGCAGATCCGCAGCTCGCCCAGCACCGCACGGCCCACCGAACCCTTGTGGGCCAGCCACTCGTCGGCCTTGATGAAGCAGAAGCCGTTGCCCTCGGTGCCGGCGTAGTACTCGTAGATCACCGGCCCCCACCAGGCGATCATCTGCTCCTTCACCGGCACGGGGCAGGGCGCGGCGGCGTGCACGGCCGAGACGATCGAGCTCACGTCGTACTTGGCGCGCACCTCCTCCGGCAGCTTCAGCATGCGCACGAAGTGAGTGGGCACGAACTGGCCCACGTTGACCTTGTACTTCTCGATCAGCGCCAGCGCGGTCTCGGGATCGAACTTCTCCATCACCACGACCGTGCCGCCCAGCTTGTGGACGCTCATGCACCAGCGCAACGGGGCGGCGTGGTACAGGGGCGCGGGCGAGAGGTAGACGCAGCCCGGCGGGAAGCCGAACAGCGTCTGGGTCATCATCACCAGCGCATTGGGCTCGTCGATCGCCGCCCCGGTCAGCGCCGGCTTGATCCCCTTCGGCCGCCCGGTGGTGCCCGAGGAATAGAGCATGTCCGAGCCGGCGCTCTGGTCGGCGATCGGCGTCGTCGGGAACGGCGCGCGCTCGGCCTCGAAGCTGGCGTAGGGCGCGCGGGCCTCGCCGACCATGAAGAGCTTCACCGACTTGGGCAGCACGCCCGGCAACTCGTCGACCACGCCTCCCACGCCGCCCGAAGTGATCAGCACCTTCGCGCCGCAGTCGCCGACGATGTAGTCCACCTCGCCAGCGGTCAGCTTCGACGAGATGCAGGTGTAGTAGAGCCCGCTGCGCTGGGCCGCCCAGGCGATCTCGAAGTAGCGCGGGTGGTTGTCCATCAGGAGCGCGATCACGTCGCCGGCCTTCAGGCCCAGCGACCGGAACAGGTGCGCCCCCTGGTTCGAGCGCTCGTCGAGCTCCTTGTAGGTCACCGTCTCGCCGGTGCCGGCCATGATGTAGGCCGCGCGGTCCGGGTGGGTCTGGGCGTGTGTCGCCGGATGCATGCTGTTCACTCCCCCGCGCGGCGGCGCCGCGCGCTTTTCTTCCGGGGCCGATCTGACGCCGGCCCGCGTTCCTCGATGGCGAATAGCGGGCCTTGACGTCAGGTGCGTCAAGCCGGCGCCGCAACCTCGGCGCGGGCGCCCGCCGATCGGGCGAAACGGCGCCCACCTGCCCGAAGTCACGTCAGCCGTGACGCACCCGTCACTTTGTGACGTGCGGCCCTCGCGAGCGGCCGCATCGCCGATCAAGGTTCCGGGAACGAGTCCTTTTGAGGAGGTTCCATGGTCGCCCTGTTGCTCGCCGCGCTGTTCCAGAGCGCCGCGCCCGCCGCCGCCAAGGCCGTGCCCGCCCAGCCCGCCAAGGCCGAGCGCGTCACCTGCCGCAAGGAGACGGTGGTCGGCAGCACCATCAAGAAGAAAGTCTGCCCCCGGAAGATCGTCGAGGACGTCGCCGAGGGAGAGAAGACCGACGTCGCGCAGGTCACGCCGGCGGCGCCGAAGTAGCCCGTCGCCGCGGGCCGAGGGCCGCGCCTAGCCGGCGCTGGTGTTGCCTTGGCCATCCGCCGCGAAGAGCTTCGTGACGCCCAGGTGTACGTCGATGCGCTCGCACCCGGCGTGGTCCTTCAGCAGGCCGCGGATCGCGTCGAGGGCGTCCCGGCCGGTCTCGAGGTGCACGGTCAGGCGGGGCCTGTCGTCGCCGGGGTAGTAGATCGTCAGATGATACATGCCCCACCCCTCTTGCGAGGGACGTAGCGTGTCGGCGACCCGGTGGTTGCCATCGAAAACCAACTTGGATCAAAAAGACCGTGCGACGCCCGGGCGGCGCGCCCGCCACCCCCTTGACCTCCCGTCCGTCACCCCGTCCGAACTGGCGGCGAACAAGGACGAGGAAGTCGAACCCCATGCCCACCTTCGAGACCCTGCTCTACGCCGTCGAGGACGGCGTCGCGACGATCACGCTGAACCGGCCCGACAAGCTGAACGCGTTCAACACCCAGATGATGAAGGACATGATCGCCGCCTTCGACGAGACCGACGGCGACGACAACGTGCGCGCGGTGATCGTCACCGGCGCGGGCCGCGCCTTCTGCGCCGGGGCCGACCTGTCGGCGGGCGGGGCCACCTTCGACTACGACAAGCGCAGCGCCGAGGACAACGAGGCCCGCACCCGCGACGGCGTCCAGCGCGACGGCGGCGGCCTGCTGACGCTGCGCATCTTCGACAGCCTGAAGCCGGTGATCTCGGCCTGCAACGGCGCAGCCGTGGGCGTGGGCGTGACCATGCAGCTCGCCATGGACATCCGGCTGGCGTCCGACACCGCCCGCTACGGCTTCGTCTTCGCCCGTCGCGGCATCAATCCCGAGGCCTGCTCGTCCTGGTTCCTGCCGCGGCTGGTCGGGGTCCAGACGGCGCTGGAGTGGTGCTACACCGGCCGCATCTTCCCGGCCCAGGAAGCCGCCGAGCGCGGCCTGGTCCGCTCGGTCCATGCGCCCGACGAACTCCTGCCCGCCGCCCGCGCCATCGCCCGCGAGATCGCCGACAACACCGCCCCGGTCTCGGTGGCCATCACCCGCCAGCTCATCTGGCGCATGGCCGGCGCCAGCCACCCGATGGAGGCCCACAAGGCCGACAGCCGCGGCATCCAGGCCCGCGGCCGCGCCGCCGACGCGCGCGAGGGCGTCACCTCGTTCCTGGAAAAGCGCCCGCCGAACTATCCCGACAAGGTCTCGCGCGACCTGCCCGACATCTGGCCCCACTGGAAGGCGCCCACCTTCAGCTGAGGTCTCCCTATGTAATAATCTGACGGACGGCGCCCTTCCCGGGCGCCGTTTCGTTTTGCGGTTTCCCGCGCGCCGCAGCCGGCAACCGCATTGCGCAGGTACAGGAGCCCGCCAACTCACACCCGTGAACGCCTGTTGTTTGCGTTGCGCTGGTCTTCTGTTCTCGCAATAGGCGAGGGGGCTTTGCTCTATTTCTCTGTTGTGTGCAGCCGACGATGCCGATAATGACGGCGCACCGATCTTGTGAATCACTGAGCGCCGCTGCTGGCGCCCAACCTTCGGAACCAAGAGCAAATGGACGAGAAGTCGGAAGTCATCGAGATGACCGCGGACATTGTTTCCGCGTATGTGGGGAACAACACTGTCGCGGCGGCGGACCTTCCGGGCCTGATCCAGAGCGTCCACCGCGCGCTGGCCGGCGTCTCGTCGGGCGCCGAGACGGTCGAAGTCGCGCCGAAGGAACCCGCGGTTCCGATCCGCCGCTCGATCACGCCGGACTACCTCGTCTGCCTCGAGGACGGCCGCAAGTTCAAGTCGCTGAAGCGGCACCTGCGCACCAAGTACAACATGAGCCCCGAGGAATACCGCTCCAAGTGGGGTCTTCCGAAGGACTACCCGATGGTCGCCCCGAACTACGCCAAGGCGCGTTCGGATCTGGCCAAGCAGATGGGCCTGGGCCAGGGCGGCCGTCAGGCGCCGCGCAAGAAGCGCTGAGCCGCGCTTCCACGGATCGCCGATCTTCGAGCGCCCGCCGGACCCCGGCGGGCGTTCTGCTTTTCGCGAGCGCGTTGGGCGAAAGTGGAGGCCGGTTTCGCCCCGAAAACGCGCGACAAATCAAAGAGACCGAGCCTGTTTGCCCGGTTCAGACGGGGCCATCTGAATCAGACAGGCTCGGGGATCGTTAACGGATTTTCGCGGCTGTTAACCATTTTTTCGCCCGGCGATTCGTTTCGCTCTGGACGCCGATTCGCGGATCAGGCGACATTTGATTTGTCCTGAATCCAAGGCGTTGCCCGAGTAACTGCAGATGGCGACTCACATCGCGCCGACGACCGCCGCCATCCGCGCGCACGAAGAGCTGTTCGCCTACTGGACCTCGCTGAAGGCCGAGGCCTCGGTGCCGCCCAAGCGCCGGATCGACCCCGCCGACATGAAGCGCCTGTTGCCCACGGTCAGCCTGATCGAGGCGCCGGTCGAGGGCCGCGACTTCCGGGTGCGTCTGGCCGGCACCGGCCTCTACAACGTCTACGGCCGCGAGATCACCGGCCGCAGCTTCTCCGAAATCTACAACAGCTCGGCCGCCGAATACTGGCGCGGCGAACTGCGGCGCGTGGTCAAGGACCGCAAGCCCCAGGTGGGCGTCCACAATCTCGCCTGGCGCGGCGCCTCCCACCTGTCGCTGATCTGGATTCGCCTGCCGCTCGCCACCACCGGCTCCGAGGTCGACATGATCCTGGGCTACGACGCCGTCGTCGGCCTGGGCGCCTCGGCCCCCACGGGCATCCGCCCCGCCGCATGAACCGCCGCGCGGTCGCCGTCGCCCTGGCGCTCGCGGCCTCGGCCGGCTCTGCGTCCGCCGCGACGATCTCCAACGAAGAGGCCGAGAAGGCCGCGATCCTCAAGGTGATCGCCGACATGGAGGCCGCATGGAACCGCGGCGACTTCGAAGGCTACATGGCGGGCTTCCAGAACCCCGGCGTGGTCTTCGTCTCCAAGGGCCGCTTCCAGGACGGCTGGCAGGGCACGCTCGACCACTATGTGCGCGACTACGGCGGCGCGCCGGAGAAGCGCGGCCGGCTCCACTTCTTCGACATCAAGGTCGAGATGCTGGCTCCCGACGCCGCCCAGCTCATCAGCCGCTACCAGCTCGACCGCCCCCAAGCCCCCCAGGACGGCATCAACACCCGCCTCATGCGCAAGGTGAACGGCCGCTGGGTCATCGCCCTCAACCACGTTTCCTCGAAAGAGCCATAGACCGCGGTCCTTCTCCCCTGGCGGGAGAAGGGGCTGCAGCCCCCTCACTCCACCGGATGCCCCGCCTCGCGCCAGGCCTTCATCCCGCCGTCCAGGGCGCTGGCGCGGAGGTAGCCCAGCTCGCGCAGGGTGGCCGCCGCCAGGGTGGAGATCTTGCCGAACTCGCAGCACGTCAGGATCCGCACCGTCGGGTCGGGCAGCTCGGTGTTGACCCGCAGCTCCAGCTGGCCGCGCGGCAGGTGCTTGGCGCCCGGCACGTGGCCCGCGTCGAACGCCTCCTTCTCCCGCAGGTCCAGCACCACAAGGTCGCGCGAGTTGTCCCCGATCCGGTCGGCCAGCTCGGCCAGCGACATGAACGGCACCTTCGCCGCCGCTTCAGACAGCAGCTGGGCCACCGTCTTGCCGCCGCTCATGTTGGTGCGCAGCGCTTCGGTCAGGTGCGTGGGCGCCGACAGGTTCAGGTTCTGCATCATCTCCACGAACGCCGCCCGCTCGATCTTCTGCAGCCGCGGGTTCTCGGCGATCTCGGCGCCGATCGTGGAATGGCTGCGGCCTTTGTAGTCGTGGGCCGGATAGACGAGCAGCTCGGGCGGGAGCTTCAGCAGCCGGTCGAACAGGCTCTCGAACAGCGCGTGCGGGTCTCCGGTCGGCAGGTCGCTGCGCCCGGTGCCGCCGATCAGCAGCGTGTCGCCGGTGAACACGCGGTCGGCCATCACCAGGCACATGGAATCCCGCGTGTGCCCCGGCGTGTGCAGCGCCTTGATCCGCAGCTCGCCCACGATCAGCATGTCACCGTCGTCGAGCCGCAGGTCGGCATAGGGCGCCGGGCTCAGGCGGTTCATCACCACGGGCGCGCCGGTCAGCCGACTGAGCTCCTTGCTGGCCGAGAAGTGGTCGGCGTGCGTGTGCGTGTCGACGATGTAGCGGAGGCTCAGCCCCTGCTGGGCGAGCAGGCCGCGATAGCCGTCGATCTGGCTGAGCTCCGGATCGATCACCACCGCCGCGCGGCTGGCCTCGCAGCCCACCACGTACGACTGGCACCCGCCCGTCGCGATCTGCTCGAAGAACACCGGCCGCGCCTACTTCGGCTGCGGCACGATGCGCAGGTAGGGCCGCGGCGCGTCCCAGCCGTTCGGATAGATCGTCTTGGCCTCATCGTCCGAGACCGAGCCCGCGATGATCACGTTCTCGCCCGGCTGCCAGTTCACCGGCGTCGCCACTCGGTGCTTGGCGGTGAGCTGCATGGAATCCACCACCCGCAGGATCTCGTCGAAGTTCCGGCCCGTGGTCATCGGATAGCTGATCATCAGCTTGATCTTCTTGTCGGGCCCGATGACGAAGACGGTGCGGACCGTCTGGTTGTCGGCCGCGGTCCGGCCCTCGGAGCCACCCTCGGTGGCCGCCGGCAGCATGTTGTAGAGCTTTGCGACCTTCAGGTCGGTGTCGCCGATCATCGGATAGTTCGGCGCCGCGCCTTGCGTCGCGGCGATGTCCTCGGCCCACTTCGCGTGGTTGCCGACCGGGTCGACGGACAGCCCGATCACCTTGACGTTGCGCTTGTCGAACTCGGGCTTCAGCTTGGCCATGTAGCCCAGCTCGGTCGTGCAGACCGGCGTGAAGTCCTTCGGGTGCGAGAAGATGATCGCCCAGGAGTCGCCGATCCAGTCATGGAAGCGGATCGGGCCCTCGGTGGTTTCGGCTTCGAAGTCGGGCGCGACGGCGCCGATGCTCAGGCTCATGCGGATGCTCCATTGACTGGCGGCTCATCCTGCCCCCGCCGGATGTCGCCCAAGCGACGTTTAGGCCCATGCGAAGGGGGACGGAAGCCGCAAGCTCGGCCTTCATACGTCAGCGTCACGGTCTGCCCCTTCCTCTCCCGCTGTGTGGGAAAGGCAGGAGCTCTAAGCCGCCTGGGCGGTCTCGGCGTCGCGGCGGACGCGGGCGACCATCGAGGCCAAGCCGTTGGACCGCTGGGTTGAGAGCGCGCCCGAGAGGCCCAGCTGCTCGAAGGCCGCCTTGGCGTCGAAGGCCAGGATCTCGCCCGGCGCCCGGCCCGAGTACAGCCTGAGCAGGATGGCGATCAGCCCGCGCACGATGTGGGCGTCGGAGTCGCCGCGGAACCGCAGCGTCCCGTCGGCCTGCGGCTCGGTCACCAGCCACACCTGGCTCGCGCAGCCGCGCACCTTGTAGGGGTCGGTCCGCTCGGCGTCGGTCAGGGGCTCGAGCTCCTTGCCCAGCTCGATCACATAGCGGTAGCGCTCCTCCCAGTCGCCCAGGAGCTCGAACTCGTCGGCGAGTTCGGCAAGCGCGGTGTCGATCGTCATGCCGGCCACTTAGGGACGCCGCGCCACCCTGGCAACCGCCTTCAGCCCGCGGGCAGCCGCACCTCGGCGGTCAGCCCCTCGCCGGGCGCCGACGACAGCCTCAGCCGCCCGCCCATGGCCGCGCAGGTCATGTCGGCGATCGGCAGGCCCAGGCCCGCGCCCTCCGCCTTGCGGGTCAGCGCGTTCTCGCCCTGCTCGAAGGGCGCCATCAGCCGATGCAGCTCGGCCGGGTCGACGCCGTCGCCCTCGTCGCGGATCAGGATGTCCACGGCGCCGTTGTCTACGGTGGCGGTCACCTCCACGCGTCCGCCCTCCGGGGAAAACACGATGGCGTTGTGCAGCAGGTGGGTCAGGACGGAACGCAGGCCGCGCCCGTCGGCGGTGACCGAGGGCAGGGCGCCGCGCCCCACGACCTCGATGGTCACGTCGCGGCCCGCAAGCTCGGGTTTCAGCGCCGTCAGGGCGTCGTCCAGGGCGGGTTCGAGCGGCTCGCTGTCGGCGTCGAATTCGACAGTCCGGCCTTCGAGCCGCGCGATTTCGAGCACTTGATTGACCAGTTTCAGGAGCTTCTGGCCGCTGCCATGGATGATCGCGGCATATTCCTTGTACTGCGAAGCTCCCAAGGGACCGTACAGTTCCGCTGTGAGAATTTCCGAGAACCCCAGGATGGAGTTCAAAGGCGTGCGCAGTTCGTGGCTGACCATCCGCAGGAACGAGCGTTTCCGCTCGTCCATGGCGGCCTCGTATCGGGCGAGGGCGCGCCGTTTCGCGCTGGGAGGGGCCTCTTGAGGCATGGAACGGCGATAGGCCTGCTCGATCGGGAGCCGCAAGGTCGCGCATGCCGCTTACGAAAGTCTTGCGGCCGACGGTTCGCGCGTCTTGCCGCACACACGCGCGCTCGCGCGAATCCCCTGCGGCAAGTACGCTTCCGCTCCGAACCTGACGGGGGTTCATAGACGAGCCATGGTCGGGACCCGAGCCACATCGCCGAAAGGACGCCGCCGCAGCGATGCGACGCCCGGCCTGCTGTGGCATGCGGCCTGGGCGCTGGCCGTCGCGGCGACCGTGGGCGGGCTGTCCGCCGCGGGTCGGCTGCCGGTCGGGCCCGAGATGCTGGCGCTGGCCGCCGGCGGCGGGGCCGCCATGCTGGGCGCGCTGCTTTCCACCATGGGCAAGGCCGGCCGTGCCGCCAGTGTCCTGATTTGGGGCGCCGCCGGGGCCGCCGCCTGCCATCTCACCGGCGGCACGGCCGGCCCACTGGCCGCCTGGTGCCTGGCGCCCGCCGCGGCCGCCACCGCCTACCGCAGCCGCGACACTCTGGCGCTCGGCGCCGCCGCCTCGCTGGCCGCCGCCGCCGTGTCCGCCATGGACGCCATGCTGCTGCCGCTGCCGACCGCCGCGCCGGCCGTGGCCCCCTGGCTGGGCCTGCTGTCGCTCGGCACCGTCACCCTGGGGTTCGCCGTGGGCCTGATCGGCGTGCAGGGCGTGGCCCAGCGCGACACCCGCCGCCGCGACCGCGCCGATCAGGTGCTGGCCCTGCTCGACGCCCAGCCGCTCCTCCTCTCGCTGGTCGAACAGAGCGGCCGCGTGCTCACCGCCGCCGGCGCCGCCGTCCTGGGCCACGCGCCCGCCCAGCTCGAAGGCCGCAGCCTGGGCCATCTCGTCGCCGACGACGACCTGCCGCTGCTGGCCGCCGCCCTGCACGCCGCCGCCCGCGAGGGCCGCGCGTCGGTCTATGTCACGCCCAAGGACGAACCCGAGGGCTCCCTCGAGATCTACCTGCGCGCCGCCGGCCCCGACCGCTTCGTGGCCGCCGTCCGCGACGCCCGCGACCAGGCCCAGCGCGAACGCCGCCTGGAGGCCGAGCGCGTCACCGCCGAGCAGCAGAACGCCGGCAAGTCGCGCTTCCTGGCCAACATGAGCCACGAGCTGCGCACGCCGCTGAACGCCATCATGGGCTTCTCCGACATCATGCGGCAGCGCCTGTTCGGCCCGCTGGGCGACCGCTACGCCGAATACGCCGAGCTGATCCACGAGAGCGGCACGCACCTCTTGGAACTCATCAACGACGTGCTCGACATGTCGAAGATCGAGGCCGAGAAGTTCGAGCTCAGCGTCGAGACCTTCGACGCCCGCGACGCCGTCTCCGCCGTCCTGCGCCTCATGCGTGGCCAGGCCGACCGGGCGGGGGTCAACCTGCGCGGCGTCCTGCCCATCGGCCCGCTCTACGCCGACGCCGACAAGCGCGCCGTGAAGCAGATCGCGCTCAACCTGATCTCCAACGCGCTGAAGTTCACCCCGCGCGGCGGCTCGGTGACCGTCACTGTCCAGGGCGCCGGCGACACGCTGGAGCTGGTGGTGGCCGACACTGGCGTCGGCATCTCCCACGACGACATCCAGCGCCTGGGCCGCCCCTACGAACAGGCCGGCGACGCCGAGCAGCGCGCTGCGGGCTCGGGCCTGGGCCTGTCCCTGGTCCGCGCCTTCGCCCGCCTGCACGGCGGCGACATGAGCGTGGAAAGCACGATCGGCGAGGGCACGACCGTCACCATCCGCATGCCCGTCCTCAGCACCGAAGCCGCCGCCCCGCCGCTGCTGCGCAAGGCGAACTGACCGGCGCCTCCTTCTCCCCGTGTGGGAGAAGGTGTCGGAGCAGCCGACGGATGAGGGGCGCGCGCAGACCTTCCCGCCGCGATGGCGCTTCAGCGCCCAAATTGTCGGCCACGAACCCTACGAACCACGCGAACAAGGCAAGCTGATCCAGAGCCGTGCGGCTGCGCGTTCGTGTGGTTCGTGGTCAAACAAGACTGCGCCTGCCGCGCGCGGTGCGCCTGGCGGCGGAGCGCAACCGCTCATTCGCGCCCTGCGCAGCTCCTCCCCCGGGGGGAGAAGGACCTCCTACCGCGACGCGAGCTGCAGGAAGGCCCGGCCGGCTGCGAAATCGCCGACCTCCACATAGGCCGTCCGCGTGCCCCCCGGGAACAGGAACTCCACCGCCACCGCCTCGCGCGGGTCCAGCTCGGCCAGCGCCTGGGCCGCGGCCGCCGGGAAGCGGAACGCCCAGCCGTCGTCCGAGCCCTTGGGCAGCAAGAGGTCGTCGGCCTCGCTGCGAGCCTCCGCCATGAAGGCCCGCGTGGCGCCGCGCGGCGGCAGCTTGCGGCTCAGCGGCTGGCCGCCGCTCCGCGTGTCGAGATAGGGCCCCAGCGTGCGGGTCCCGTCGCGCAGCACCAGCCGCGCGGCATAGGGCGTCTGGCCGTCGGCAAAGTCGGCCACGGCCAGCAGCGCGTTGGCGCCCTCGCGGCCCGCCAGGCCGAAGGTCATCCGGCCGCCGCCGAACGCGGCGTCCTGGGCCAGCCGCCAGCGGGCGTTGCGGCCGCTGCCGCGGTCGGCGCGCCAGTCGGCCACGTCGCCGGGATAGGTCACCCGGCTGACCCGCGCGTAGCCCGACCACGCCTGCTGCACGCGCGCGGCCTCGGCCAGCACCTGCGGGTTCTTGCAGTTCAGCCTGGCGGCATAGGCGCGCGCCGCGGCTTCGCGGGCGGTGAGGATCTTGGGGTCGGCGCCGGCGCGCAGGGCCGCGCCCCGCGCCTGGGCAGCGCCGGCGGCCAGCGCGGCGGACACCTCGGGCGTGAAGAGGCCGCAGCGGCTGTCGGCCGCGGTCATCGCCGTACGCTCGAAGAACAGGTCGGCCGGTTGCGCGATCGCCGCGCACGGCAGGGCGGCCAGAGCCGCGCCCATCAACCCCATCCACCGAGACGCCGGCCGCGCGCTTCTGCGCGTGCGGGTCATGCGTCCACCATCATGCGCGGCCTTTTCCGGCCGTCTGGAACCTCCGGCTTAGTCGCGCGTGGTTGAGGTCGGGTGGATTTTCAGAGTTAACGATTTCCCGGCGCGGCCCCCGGGCCGTTCGAGGAACCCATTTTGAGGCGCCCCCCCGCGCCGCCCGCCTTCCCAGCTCGTCATCCCCGGGCTTGACCCGGGAATCCATTCCCGGGCGCTCGCAACCCTCGCGCCCATTCCGGCGAGGCCGGCTGGATGGCCGCGTCGAGCCCGGCCATGACGAGCGGAACAAGGGGATGACGAGGCGGGACGGCCGTCGCATAAGCCACCCGATGCTGCTTTCCACCGACATCTGGGTCGGCGCCCTGATCCGCCGTGTCGAGCTCGGCGGCGGCTTCGCCGTCGTGGCGCGCAAGGGCGACCCGCGCGCCGGCGCCGTCCTGGTCAAGGTGCTGAACCGCTCCACCGGCGAAGCGCGCCTGCTGTCCGAGGCCACCCGCGGCGACGGCGAACGCGTCTGGATGGAGCCCGCCGCCTCGCGCGAGGAGCCCGACCTCGACCGCTACATCGAGCGCGCCGTCCGCATCGACCCCGACGTCTGGGTGGTCGAGATCGAGGACAAGGAAGGCCGCCACTTCCTGGTGGAGCCCGTGGAGAAGGGCTGAGCCGCGCGTCCGGCGCTTGACGCCCGCGCCGGGGACGGCCGAGTTTCGCGCGTCGAACCGACGCCGGGGGCCTGGAGTGCGACGACATCTCGCGACGGCGGCGGTTCCGGCTCTTCTCCTGGCGGCCGCTCTGGTCCCGGCGGACGCGCGGTCGGAGCCGGGCGACAGCCTGCGATTTCCGCGCCTGCTCGCCGTCGATCCGCGCATCGACTGCGCCGATGCGGCGAACTGCCGGCCGTCGGGCTGGCTGGCCTTCCTTCGCCATCTGGGGCTCGCCGAGCTCGCGGCGCCGCCGGGCGGTCGCGCCTATCGCTGGCTCTGGATCAACGAGGAGCCGGGAGCAGGCGGCCTGACCGCGCCCGGCATCGGGTTCGTCGAGGTCGTCGTCGCGGCCGACGGTTCCGGCAGCCTGCGATCCGTCTGGAGCCGCAAGGCGCGGCGGATCAGCGCGTCCGACATCGCGCCGTTCGAAGCCGCCCTCGGCGCCACCGCCTTCGCGACCCTGCCGGACCAGGATCCCGACGCCGACAAATGGCTCGACTATCCCCCTGAGCAGTTGATGGAGGCGGTGGTGGATGGCCGCTACCACTTCGTCCACCGCGTCGGCGGCGTTCGCGAGACTGGCGTCCGCGATGCGGGCGTCATGCTCGAAACTCTGGCGCGATGACCGGGCCGCTCCTGTCGGAGCCCATGGAACGGAGCCGGGCGGCGGCCGCTACCGCCCCATGCTCAACGACCTGCCCATTCCCCTCGACCTGGCGACGATGGAGGCCAAGCTCGTCGAGACCATCCCGGCCGAGCCCGGCTGGCGCTTCGAGCCCAAGTGGGATGGCTTCCGGTGCCTGGCCTACCGCTGCGGCGACGAGGTGCTGCTCAAGGCCAAGTCGGGCAAGCCGCTGAACCGCTTCTTCCCCGACATGGTCGAGGCCGTCCGCGCCCTGCCGGTCGACCGCTTCGTGGCCGACGGCGAACTGACCATCGACGTGCAGGGAACGCCATCCTTCGAGGCCCTGCAGATGCGCCTGCACCCCGCCGAGAGCCGCGTGCGCAAGCTGGCCGCCGAGCAGCCCGCGACCTTCCGCCTGTTCGACTGCCTGATGGATGCCGAGGGCCGCCCGCTGGCGGACGCCCCGCTCACCGCGCGGCGCAAGGCGCTGGAGGCGCTGTTCAAGCGCTTCGGCAAGGCGCCGGCCTTCGCGCTGTCGCCCGGAACCATCGACCGCGACGAGGCCTGCCGCTGGCTGGAAGATCCGGGCTCGGCCCTCGACGGCGTGGTCGCCAAGCGCCTCGATGGTCCCTACGTCCCGGGCGAGCGGGCGATGCTGAAGATCAAGAAGATCCGCACGGCGGACTGCGTGGTGGGCGGCTTCCGCTATGCCGAGGGGACGAAGCTCGTCGGCTCCCTCCTGCTCGGCCTCTACGACGACGCCGGGAAGCTGCACCATGTGGGCTTCACCTCGACCATCAAGCGCGCCGAGCGCCCCGAGCTCACGAAGAGGCTCCTGGCCCTGAAGGGCGAGGGCTTCACAGGCGACGCGCCCGGGGGGCCCAGCCGCTGGAGCACCGAACGCACCGGGGAGTGGGTCGCCCTCGAGCCGGAACTCGTCGTCGAGGTGCGCTACGACCAGGTGACTGGCGGCCGCTTCCGGCACGGGACGCGCCTGGTCCGCTGGCGGCCCGACAAGGCCGCGCGCCAGTGCACGTTCGAGCAGATCCGCCGCAGCTAGGCGTCGCGCCGCATGACGTTCGCGCGCCCCGGCAGGTAAGACGAGGGCGATGCTGCGATTTCCCGACCAGGACCTGCCCGAGAGCCATCCGGACCGGAGGCTTCTCAGCACGCTGGCCGGCCGGCTGGGCGTCCGCGAGGGCGCCGTGGCGCTGGCGGGATCGATGGCCGAGTACGTCGCTGCCGGCCTCGCCGCCCGGCCGGTGGTCCGCGACGGTCCCCGCCAGGCCGAGCTGACCGCGCGCTTCCTGACCCCGGTGCTGCCCGGCCTGGACGCCCTGTTCCGCCACCTCCGCGCCGGCCTCGACGACGACCTGCGCCGCGCCCGGCCCACCCGCGGCGGCAAGCCCTATCCGCTGGGCCAGTGCCTGGAGATCGCCAAGGCCGTGCTGGCGCGCCTCGACGGCCCCGCGCCGGCCAGGCTCCCCACCGACGCCGCCCGCGCCTGGGCCGCGCTGGCGGATTTCCGCGCCGCGGGGGGTGAGGTGCGCCGCGCCTGGGGCGACCTGCGGGGCGAGTACTTCCAGAACGCGCTGATCGTCGGCGTGCTCTACGTCGACGCCGCCAACGACACCGTGGTGGTCACGAAGCCGCCCGTGGAGATCCTGCCCCTCGACGACGCCGACTTCCGGCCGGTCCGCGACTACGCCCATTTCGCCCGGATCGCCGCGCGCTATTGGGGCGTGACCAGCCTGCCGAACCACCTTCTGCCCGACCTCGCGCCCTACCTGCCGCTGATCCAGCTCGCCCCGAACGGCGCGCCTGCCATGGGCCAGCTCGACCCCCACATGCTGGGCCTCACGCTTGCGGGGCGCTTCCGGCCCAGTGAGGGCGCGCTGTCGGCGCCAGTCCTGCCGCGCCCGCTGTTCGACTGCCTGCGCGAGGTCCTGGCGGGCGGTCCCTTCGCCGTCGCATCCGATCCGGCCACGGGCCGCGCCGCCGCGCTCGCCCGCTGCCGGGCCTGGCGCGCCGAGGGCCGCTTCGACGACGCCCCGGCGTTCAACGCCGCCATGCTCGCCGCCCTCGCGCTCAACCGTCGCCTCGCCGGCGCGCGCGTCGGCCCGCGGCCGTTCGAACGGATCGCGCCTGGCTGACGCCGCCAAGCTCGGCTGCATGACGGCATTTCTGCGGCGTGGCCAAGCCGCAGGATTGCCCCACGAATCTCCGACCTAACCTCCGGGGGCGCGCAGAAGCGGGACGCCCCGTTCCCATCGCACGGACGGAGGCGCCATGGACGGCGGAGCGGATACGCTGCCCTGGGTCCGCATTCGCGGCCGCAGCTTCATGGCCATGGTGCTGGCGCCAGAGCCGCCCTTCGGCGACTGGTTCGCGGCGCTGGACCGGCAGCTGGACGGCGCGCCCGGCTTCTTCGCCGACCGTCCGGTCGTGGCCGACCTCGCCGGCGTGGTCGGCGAGCTGGGGCCCGAGGCCCTGCCGATCGCGATGGACGGGCTCGCCGCCCGGGGCATGCGGATCGTCGGCGTCGAGGGGGTGTCGCCGGCGCAGCTCGCCGGCACCCGCTGGGCCGATCTGCCCACCAATCTGCACGGCCGCGAGACGGGTCTCGAACCCCGCGCCGGCCGCGCGCCGGCACAGGCGCCGCCCGCCTCGATGCTGGTCGACCGGCCGGTCCGCTCGGGGCAGTCCATCGTCTTCGAGGACGGCGACATCACCGTCGTGGGGTCCGTCGCCTCGGGCGCAGAGGTGATCGCCGGCGGCTCGATCCACGTCTACGGGCCGCTCAGGGGCCGCGCCATCGCCGGGCTGAAGACCGTGGGCTCGCGCATCTTCTGCACGCGGCTGGAGGCCGAGATGGTCGGCGTCGACCAGCTCTACCGCACGGCCGAGAACTGGGGCGCCGACCTGCACGGTCGCGCCGTCCAGGTGCGTTGCGATCGCGGCGCGCTCCGCCTCTCGGCCCTCGACTGAAGTCTCGCCGCACGGCGGGGGAAGGAACGGTGAGTACTATGTCCAACGTCCTCGTGGTCACGTCCGGCAAGGGCGGGGTCGGCAAGACCACCTCGTCGGCCTCGCTCGGCGCCTCGCTGGCCCGCGCTGGCCAGAAGGTGGTGGTCGTCGACTTCGACGTCGGCTTGCGCAACCTCGACCTGGTGATGGGCGCCGAGCGCCGCGTGGTCTTCGACCTGGTCAACGTCGTCCAGGGCGACGCCAAGCTTCCTCAGGCCCTGATCCGCGACAAGCGGCTGGAGACCCTGTCGCTGCTGCCGGCGTCCCAGACCCGCGACAAGGACGCGCTGACCGAGGCCGGCGTCGGCAAGGTGATCGACGAACTGCGCGAGAGCTTCGACTGGATCATCTGCGACAGCCCGGCCGGCATCGAGAAGGGGGCCACCATGGCCATGCGCTTCGCCGACACCGCCGTGGTGGTGACCAACCCCGAGGTCTCGTCCGTCCGTGATTCCGACCGCATCATCGGCATGCTGGATTCCAAGACCCGCCGCGCCGAGGCCGGCGACCGGATCGACAAGCAGCTGCTGCTCACCCGCTTCGACGCGGGCCGGGCGTCGCGCGGCGAGATGATGACCGTCGACGACGTGCTGGAGATCCTGGCGATCCCGCTGCTGGGCATCGTGCAGGAGAGCCCCGACGTGCTCACCGCCTCCAACCTCGGCTGTCCCGTCACCCTGCACAACCCGGCCTCGCCGGCCGCCAGGGCCTACGACGACGCGGCGCGCCGGCTGATGGGCGAGGCGATCCCCGTCCGCACCCCGCGCGCGGAGAAGCCCGGCCTCATGGCTCGCCTGTTCGGCAAGAGGGCGGCAGCGTGAAGATCCTCGACTTCTTCAACCGCGGCCGCACGACGGCGCCCGTGGCCCGGGAGCGGCTCCAGGTCCTGCTGGCGCACGAGCGCTCACTCACGGGCGGCGCCGACCTGGCCGCCGTCCTCAAGCAGGAGATCCTGGAAGTCATCGCCCGCCACATCCCCATCGACCGCGACCGGGTGATGGTGAAGCTGGACCGCGGCGACCAGGTCTCCACCCTCGAGATCGACGTGGAGATGCCCGACGCCGCCCTCGCCCAGCGCCTGACCGCCGCGAAGCCCCCGCCCCGGCGCCGGCGCAGCGCCTAGTCCGTTCGCCTATCGCGGGCCGCGAACAGCCTGTGCCTTTACACCCTGGCGTGTAGGCGCCTTAACTATGCCCGGGACAATCGGAGGGGCCCGGTCATGAAGATCGGTCGGGTTGTGGGCGTTCTGGTGCTCGTCGCCGTGCTCGTGGCGGGCGTCCTGGTCTACCGCAAGTTCGCGATGCCCTCGCTGCCGGCCCCCGAGCCGGTCACCCGTGTTGTCAGCCTCGATCAGGGTTGGACCCCCGACCAGGCGGCCCAGTACCACTACATGGCCCAGGGCACGCTGCTGATGCCGCTGTCGTGGCTCGAGGTCATGGACGCTGGCGCCTTCACTTCGCGCAAGCTCACCGACCCCGCGATCCTCCACGGCCTGCGCTACGTCACCGACGGGGTGAAACCCGACCCGGCGACCAATCCCAAGGGCTTGCCGATCGGCTGGGCCGTCCGGGCCTGGCCCTCGCCCCAACCCGGTCCGCCGGGGCCGGCGATCCAGAAGGTGGGCTTCAGCTGCGCCACCTGTCACACGGGCCAGCTCAACTACAAGGGCGTCGCCATCCGCATCGAGGGCGGCGGCTCCATGATCGACGCCGGAACCTTCGAGGACATCGTCGGCAAGGCCGTGATCGCCACCGATCTCCTGCCCTGGAAGCGCGGCCCCTTCGTCGCCGAGGTCGCCCGCCGCACCGGCCTGCCCGCCGCCGAGGTCTCGAAGGAGCTCCGGGCCGCCCGCCGCAAGTCGGTCAGCGAGGCCCTGGAGTCGGTCTTCACCCCGCTCTACGCCCACGAGGGCTACGGCCGCCTCGACGCCCTGCAACGGATCGCCAACACCCTCTTCGCCGTCGATCTGCAGGAGCCTAAGAACTTCCGCAACGGCGACGGCCCGGTGAAGTACCCCTACCTCTGGGACATCGGCCGCCTCGACTGGGTGCAGTACAACGGCTCGGTCCGCCAGCCGATGATGCGCAATGTCGGCGAGGCCCTGGGCGTCCGCGCCGAGACCGCCTTCGTCGGCCCCGACGGCAAGCCCAATCCCGAGCCCGCCCGCTGGAATTCCTCGGTCCAGGTTCCGGGCCTGCACTGGATGGAGGAGAACATGCACCTCCTCGCCGCGCCGCGCTGGCCCGCCGACGTGCTGGGCCCCATCGACGCGGCCAAGGCGGCCCGCGGCGCCCAGCTCTTCCAGGCCCGCTGCGAGGGCTGCCACGGCATCCACGTCGTGCGCAATCCGGCCCAGTCCGAGTGGCGCGTCACGCGCATCCCGCTGGAGAAGATCGGCACCGATCCCCAGGCCGCTGAGAACTTCGCCACCCACACCTACGACGGCGGGAAGCTGGGCGCCGGCACGCTGAGCGGCGGCGAGGGCCTGGCCTTCGTCACCACCGGGATCAAGGGCTTCAAGTACGACGAGATGAAGCTCTCGCCCGAGCAGCGCGCCGCCTGGGACGGCTTCGGCCGCCAGGGCCTGGTCGAGGCCTTCCGCGGCTACAAGGCCCGGCCGCTGGTGGGGATCTGGGCCAGCCCGCCCTACCTGCACAACGGCTCGGTCCCCACGCTCTGGGACCTGCTCAGCGCCACGCGGCCCGCCAGGTTCGCCGTCGGCTCGCGCGAGTACGACCCGGTGAAGGTGGGCTTCGTCACCACCACCGTCGCCCACGGCGGCGAGGTCGACACCACGAAGAAGGGCAACTCCAACGCCGGCCACTGGTTCGCCGACGACGGCCGCGCCGGCCGCATCGGCCCCGCGCTCTCCGACGCCGACCGCTGGGCCCTGATCGAATACCTGAAGAGCGCGACCTATGAGACCTACCCGTGCCGCCTCGCCGGCGGCGGAGACCCGCCGACCGCCGACGAATGCCATCGGGTAGCCCCGGCGCCCCCAACCGCCGAGTGAACGCGGCGGCCGGATCGGCGACGATCCGGCCGTCGCTGTCCGTCAGCCTCAGGGCGCCGGCGGCGCTTCGCTGCTCGTCACGGCGAAGCTGATCAGGGTGGCCGGCCCGAACGTGTTGGCGATCGCCACGTCGACGGCGTCGCGGCCGCGCGCGATCAGCACGCGGGCCATGCGCGGCATGTTGTTCCGGGCGTCGAACGTGCGCCATGCGCCACCGAGGTAGACCTCGAACCACGCGCTGAAATCCATGACCCCGGTCACCGGCACGCCGATGTCGCCGAGGTAGCCGGTGCAGTACCGCGCCGGGATGTTCATGCAGCGGCAGAACGCCACCGCCAGGTGGGCGTAGTCGCGGCACACCCCGCGCCCGTCGACCCAGGCGTCGTAGGCCGTCTTGTCGGGGCTGGCGTCGGCATGGCTGAACGTGATGTGCCGGTGGACGTGGTCGGTGATCGCCTGCACGCGCGCCCATCCCGGCGTGGAGCCGCCGAACAGCGACCAGGCCACGGCGCTCAGCCGGTCGGTCTCGCAGTAGCGGCTGCCCAGCAGGTACAGGATCACGTCGTCGGGCAGGTCCTCGACGGCGTGCTGCTCGGCCTCGGGCGCGTAGTCGTCGATCCGGCCGTGGTCGCGGACGATGAAGTCGGCCGAGAGTGTCATCCGCCCGGCCGGCGCCTGCAGCCGGCTGCAGATGTTGCCGTAGCGGTCGAGATACTGGTGGACGGCGGCCGGCGGGTCCGTGCGCAGGGTGTCCGGCGTCTCGAGGTCGCTGCGCCGGCTGGGGTGGACGCTCAGCGTCAGCAGCATCGGTATGGGGACCGGGCAGTCGTAGATCATCTCGAAGCCGGCGTGCAGGCGCATCTCGCGCGCGCCCGAGGTGGGCCCCAACGGCCGCACCATGGGGATCACGTTCGTCACTGCCCGCTGCCGAGCGGGTTCGGCGGGCGCGCCGCGCGGCGTCCATGGAGCCGCTCCAGTTCCTGGCGCAGTCGCTCGGCCTCGGCGGAGACGTCGGTCATGTCGGCCTGCAGTTGTGCGATCCGGGCCTTGAGATAGGCGTTCTCGCGCAGCAGGCCCTCGGCTGTCGGTCCCATCATCGCCGCCTCAGAAGACCGTCGCCGAAACGCCGGCGAGCCGTGCGTTGATCGCCCGGCAGAGCCGCTGCGCCGAAGCCAGCCCCACGTCGGGCCGCAGGTCGAGGGTGAACAGGGAATTGCTGTAGGACGAGGGCTGTCCGGTCGAGGGCTCGAACGCCAGGTACGGGCGGCCGTCCGTCTTGAGCTGCACCGTGCACCGATGGTTCTGGTCCGGACTCATCGGCGCCCCCGCAGCCCGAGCAGCGCGAACGCCAATGGAATCGCTGCGGCGACGAGCACGCAGAGCGCAGAGACGATGAACACGGGAAAACTCCTCGCGCGCGGGAACGACCGTTGAGCCGTGGGAACACGCGCATTCTCTCTTGCTTATCTGGTGTGATGCGCGCGAAATTCAATATGAATCTGAAAAATGCCGCGATCACATAAATATTTTCGCGACCCTGCCGACGATATTGACAATATTTATCTCGAAATTTGCAGGACGTGATACTTGTATTTGATCGGTCGGATCGTCGATGCGTGGCGTCGTCGTTTTATCCGAGGGCGGTATTTCTGCCCGAAGGGAGATTTGAATCTTGTCGATCCGATCCAGCGACGGTCTGCGGCCCGGCGGTTCGCCATGAACCTGCTGAAGATGATCTTCCGCTCGACGGAGACGGACGCCGCCGTCCGCGCCGAGATCTGGCGGCTGGGCGTGCGCCATTGCGGCTGGCCGCTCGAAGGCGCGCTGGACGAGCTGCGCGAGCCCGGGCTTCCCATGGAGCGCGCGGTGCTGCTGCGCGCGTGCGTCGACCGGCTGAAGGAAGGCAAGGCGTCATGACCCGCAACTGCGGCTTCGACGGCCCGCCCCGCCTGCCGCCGGTGCGCCGGGGCCTGCACGACCCCCGATCCACCGGCGCGCCACGACCCCCGGGCGGACGCTCCGGCCTCACGGACCCGCGCAGCACGCGCCCGACCGGCGGCGCGCATGGCGCGTGAGACCGTCCATATCGTCCAGGCCTATGTCCGCGGCCGCGGACGGGGCCTGAAGGCCGAACAGCAGGTGGGTTGCAAGACGGCCGAGGAGGCCCGCCGCAAGGCCGAGCGCCTGGGGCCGCTGCGCGCCGGCGTCGTCGCCTTCTCCGCGACCGCCGACACCGAGCTCGGCGACTACGACGAGACGCCGGTGATCCTGTTCCGCTCCGGCGAGCTCCCGCACCCCTTCGCCGACTGAGGCCGCGCCGCGGCCTTCACTCCGCCCACTGGAACACGTCGTCCAGCCCCACGCCGAACACGCGGGCGATGCGGAACGCCGCCTCCAGCGACGGCGAGTACTTGCCCGCCTCGATGGCGGCGATGGTCTGGCGGGTCATGCCGATGCGCTCGCCCAGCTCGCTCTGGGTCATCTCCCCGTGCTCGAAGCGCAGCCGGCGGATGTGGTTGGCGATGGGAACGGCCATGCTCAGCCGCCGCGCCGGTACATGACGATCTGCGCCACCGCCACCACCAGGGCGGCGACCACCACGTCGAGCAACGCGAAGTTCAGCAGGTCCGGCACGGGATGGCCCAGGTGGCCCGGCGCGCCCAGCCCGACCACGCCCACCATCAGCACATAGTAGCCGATGCTCTGCGCCCGCCAGGCGATCAGCCGCTCGCGCTCGTCCCGCGGCGCCCGCGCGTCCTTCGGCGCCAGGGCCGCGGCCACCACATGCGCCCCGATCTGCAGCGCCACCAGCGCCACGCAGACCAGCAGCAGGTGGAAGGTCCCGAACCCGCGCGGGCTGACGGCGCCCGTGAGGATCGAGCCGAAGTAGGCGCCGAAGCAGATCGCGACGGTCACCAGCGTGATCCAGGCGGACGTCTCGCGGAAGGACATGGCGTCTCCGATGGAAAGAATCTTTGACATTGTGTTCGAGATTTTTCACATCATGTCAGACCCGTCCGTCCTGCCAAGGTCCCCGATCATGCGGATTTCGCCCCAGCTGCTCGCCGCCGCCCTGGTCCTCGCCGGCGTGTCGCCGGCCGCCCACGCCCAGCACGCCGCGCCCCAGCCCGCCGGGGCCAGCGCCAGCCTCCAGGGCGGCGACCCGCGCCAGTTCGTCGACAATCCGCAGATACGCGAGTTCTACGCCCTGTCGGCAGCCACCCTGCGCCCCGGCGCGCCGCCGCTGGATCTCAAGGCCTACGAGGCCAAGTCCTACGCCATCTTCCACGCGTTCGGCGAAGCCCGCGCCAAGGGCGGCGGCCCGGCGATGGTCGACCACCTCAAGCTGATCCCGGGCCAGATGGTCCAGATCGCCAAGGCCGATCCCCACGTCCTGGACAGCTTCGACGCCTTCGCCGACGCCCTGGTGGGGCCCAAGTAGGCTAGGGCGCGGCCGGCCGCGCCTGCGCCGCCGGCACATTGGCCACGATCCCGGCCTCGTTGCCCGGCTGGCCCGACGGGATCAACTCGTAGAACCCGGCCAACCGCAGCTTCACCACCACCGGCGTCTCGCTGGAGTTCGAGAACTGCCAGCCCTGGATGCCGTCGAACGGCGCGGTCAGCGCGCCCTGCTGCTTGAGCCCGAACGCCTGCCGGTACGTCGCCACCGTCATCGCCTCGCCCGGCTTCGGCGTCGTGTGGCCGTGCTGGTCGAAGTGGAAGTCGCGCGGGTCGGCCGCGCCAACCACCTCCCACGCATAGATCAGCGTGGCGTCCTTCTTCATCCGCACCTTGTATTCCAGCTCCGACTTGTCGACGCCGTCCAGGAAGCCGCCCAGCGGAATCTCCACCACGTCGGTGCGGAAGGGGATGTCGTACTCGCGCGCCCGCGCCGCGCCGTCGGCCTTCGGGTCGACCTTCCGGTCCTCGGGCGCCCACAGCCGCGACAGGCCTGACAGCCTGCCGATCCCCAGCGGGTCACGGCCGAACTCCGCCGGCAGGATGGCGCCCGCCACGATCAGCGCAGCGAGCGCCGCGCTGGCCACGACGGCGATCAGCAGCCGGCCGCGCGGCATGGGGCGGGAAGGTTCGAGGTTCGGGCTCACGACACGGCTCCGCCGAAGATGAAACCTGCGATCTGGTGGCCCGCAAGCACGAAGCCGGCGAGCATCAGCAACACGTTGGCGGCCTGGGCCGTGGGCTCGAACGCCCGCGTCCGCCGCCAGATGGTCATGACCAGCAGGATGACCGACAGCGCCAGAACCTGCCCGATCTCCACGCCCACGTTGAACGACACCAGGTTGGCCAGCAGCCCGTCGGGGTTCAGGTTCAGAGCCTGCAGCTTGGTCGCCAGGCCGAAGCCGTGGATCAGCCCGAAGCCGAACACCGCGATCCGCGCGTCCGGCTGCACGCCGAACAGGGTGCGGAATCCGCCCAGGTTCTCGAACGCCTTGTAGACCACCGACAGCCCGATCACCGCGTCCACCAGGTGCGGCTCCACCTGCACCCGGAAGAACACCCCGGCCAGGAGGGTGATCGAATGGCCCAGCGAGAACAGGCTGACGAAGAGCGCGATCTGGCGCAGCCGGAACAGGAAGAAGATCACCCCCACCAGGAACGCCAGGTGGTCGTAGCCGGTCACCATGTGCTTGGCGCCCAGGTACATGAACGGGATCGGGTCCGGCCCCCGCGTCGCCGCCACGAAGGCCGCGTCGGTGCCGCCGATGTTGTGCGCCGCCGCCGCCGTCGCCACGGCCGTCAGCGCGAGCGCCAGCGCCCCCGCGGCCAGCGGCCCTGTCCCCTTCCGTCGCCGCAACCTCACCCCCGGGATCGACTCACGCCCCGTCACCATCGGCCCCGCCGGCCCGCGGCGGAAGTACGGAACGGTAACAGCCCGTTACACTCCGCATCCCTCTCACCCGGGGCGAAGCCCGCGAGGGAGAGGGCAGGGGGAGGGCGGCGCTTGCTCGTCACCTCGGTGTCGGCCCAATGCTGTTCGGAGACGATTGAAATCGGCTGAGACTTATTCGCGGCGAGCGCATGCGCGTGAGTCGGTGGGGACGGGGCCGGAGCGCTCTACGCGTCGAGCCGATAGACCGCCCGCGTGATACGCCGCCACTCGCGGACGATGTGACCGAACCAGCGCACGCGTTCGGCGTCGTCCAGACCGTCGCGGTTCTCGATCCAGGTGATCAGCGTCTCGGTGACGATCCCGACGAGCGACCGCGCGCCGACGCGTGCGCGATCCCCCGCACCGGGGGGCGCGCCTACCGCCGGTCGGAGGAACACCATGAAGGGCTCGATCTGCCGATCCTCATAGACCTCGTACCAGCGCTTGGCTTCAGGGTCGGACCGGCAGTCCCGCAGCAGCAAGAGATAGGCGGCGCGGTTAGCCCGCGCGCGCCGCAGCACCTCCATCAGGGCGGCGCCGTAGCCGGGCCAGGGGGCGTCGTAGACGGCGCGGATCTCCTGCAGCACCTCCTCGAAGATCGCCGCCAGCAAGGCCTCCTTCGAGGCGAACTGCCGGTAGATCAGGATCTTGGCCACGCCCGCCCGCTCGGCGATGTCCCGCATGGCCGCGCGTTGCAGCCCCAACTCGTGGAAGGTCTCGGCCGCGATGCGCACATAGCTCGCCCGTCGCGCAGGGCGATCAACGCGCGGCATCCGGCGCCTGGGGCTGGCGCGGGAGGGTGGCGGCGACTCGGTCATGCGCTAATTCATAATCATCATCTTGCGGAATTTCCGTCGCAAGGCATATTGAAACCACTCGGTTTCAAAGAGGCAACTGCCATGATCGCTCGTTGGGCCGCCGCCGCGATCCTTCCGCTCGCGTTCGCCGCAACCGCGACGGCGGCAGCGCGCCCCTATCCCGTGCAACCTGCGCCGAGCTACCCGCTGCGGGCCGTGGACCAGTTCGACCCCACGCCTGCCGCCGACGTCGCGCCCAAGGACCCCGCCGCTCGGACGGCGCTCGCCCGGGCGCTCGCGATGGAGGCGGCGATCTATGGCCTGCCCAGCGTCTACCAGTACCGCGAGATGTTCGCCCAGGCGGTGGACCGGGCGAGCCCCCGCTACGTGGGCTTCAACCGCTTCGCCCACGACCGGGACCTGGCGGGGCCGGACTATAAGGCGTTCAAGTCGCCCAACTCGGACACGCTCTATTCCAACGCCTGGCTCGACCTGACCGGCGGGCCGGTCCTCATCGAAACGCCGGACGTTCCGCTCAAGTACTACACGCTGAACTTCCTCGACATGTTCAGTAACGCCAGCAACATCGGGACTCGCACATTCGGCTCGAAGGCTGGCCGCTATCTGATCGCCCCCGCAGCCTGGACCGGCGAAGCGCCGCCAGGGGTCACCCTGTTCCGGGTGGCGACCCCGCACGCATGGATCCTGATGCGGGTCTTCGCCCAAACGTCTGCGGACCTGGTCGTCGCGCGCCGGGTCCAAGACAGCGTGAAGATCACGCCGCTTTCCTCGTCGCCGACGGCGGGTGGCTATCCGCCGCCGGACCCCGACACGGCCGTGGGGTTCTTCCGGGTGCTGGACCATGTCCTGCGGACCGATGGCCACCCCGACCAGGAGGACGCCCTCGTCTATCGTTTCCGCGCGCTCGGGATCGGCGGATCCGAGCCGTTCGACGCGGCGCGCCTCGACGCGGAAACGCGGGCGGGCATGGAGGCGGGCTTCCAGGACGCGATGCGCGTGATCACCGCTTCGCGGACACAGCTGGGCGCGCCGACAGGTACGGGCTGGAGCCGCGTCGAGAAGGCGCGTTACGGCTTCAACTATCTGAGCCGGGCCACGGTGAATTACGTGGGGTTGGGTGCGAACGTCGATACGGAGAACCTGTCGTTCAACACCTTCGTCGATGGAAGGGGCCGCCCACTCGACGGCTCCAAGGGAGACTACACGCTCTCGTTCAAGCCGCCGCCCGTGAACGCGTTCTGGTCGGTCACGCTCTACGACGCCGGAACGCTGGCGCTCCACCCGAACCCGTTGGGTCGCTACCTGATCAACGATCGGACGCCGGGCCTGGAAACGGACGACGGAAAGATCGGCCTGCGCATCCAGCACGCGCGGCCCCGGGACGCGGCCAACTGGCTTCCCGCGCCCGATGGGCCATTCTACCTGGTCGTCCGGTCGTACCTTCCGAAGCCGGACATGATCTCAGGCGGCTGGCGGCCGGAGCCGGTCGTCATGGTGGAGCCCAAGCGCGCGCCTTGATCAGTCCGGGATGAGTCCTTTTCTGCGTCCACCTCGCCCTCATTACGTCCGCTTCTGACGTAGGCGCATGTTCCACTTCGCGGATGGACGCCCCGCCGCCGATCCTCGACGTCGATCCGACCCAGGCCATGCTGGCCCAGCTCGCCGGGCTGGACATGACGCTGGCGCGGCACGTCCACGCCTGCGCCATGGCCACGACGGCGACGGAAGAGGTCACCGACCTGGCCCGCGCCTACCAGCGCATCGCGCGTTCGGTGCGCCAGAGCCTGGCCCTGCTGGAGCGGGTGAAGCGCGAACAGGCGCAGGCCGAGCGCGAGGCCCCGCCCAAGCCCTCAGGCCCGCCGCCGCCGCCCCGCGACCCCGCCCGCATCGCCGAGCGCGTCGAAGCCGTGGAGACCGGCGTGCGCCGCGTGGTCTGGAACGAGTTCGAGGCCGGCGACGCCGACGACTGGGAGGAGGCCGGCAAGCTGCTGGAGATCCTCCGCGGCCGCCTGGACCGCGACAGCGCCGAAGATGCGTTCGGCCTCGTCGAGCAGGATGGCCAATGGGTCGTCCGCCCCCTCGACGAGCACATCATCCGCGCCTGCGTCCTCCTGGACCTCCCGGAAGAGACCGCCGCTGCGTGGCCCGACCTCCCCGACCCGCCCGACGACTGGCCTGAACCGCCCGACGACTAGGCGTCGTGCAAGCTTTCCAGCCGCCGAGGCGCGTCAGCGCCCCTTATCGACCACGGATCACACGGACCACACGGACGGAGCACGCTCGCCCCGCGCCGTGCCGCTGCGCGTCCGTGTCGTCCGTGGTTCCAAACGACGGCGCCTGCGGCGCGCACGACGCCGGCCGGCGAGCCCCGCGCGCGCGCCGCGACACGCCCCCCGCTTCCGCCCACGCCCCCCGCATGATAGGCGCCGCGCCATGAGCACCTCTCCCGCCGCCGAGGCCGCGCGCCGGCGCACCTTCGCGATCATCTCCCACCCGGACGCCGGCAAGACGACCCTGACGGAAAACCTGCTGCTGGCCGGCGGCGCCATCCGGGCGGCCGGCGCCGTGCGCGCCCGCGGTGAGAACCGCCGCACCCGGTCGGACTGGATGAAGATCGAGCGCGAGCGCGGGATCAGCGTCTCGGCCTCGGTGATGACGTTCGACCACGACGGCCTGATGTTCAACCTGCTGGACACTCCGGGCCACGAGGACTTCTCGGAGGACACCTACCGCACGCTGACCGCCGCCGACGCGGCCGTCATGGTGCTGGACGCCGCCAAGGGCATCGAGCCGCAGACCCTCAAGCTGTTCGAGGTCTGCCGGATGCGCGACATCCCGATCGTCACCTTCATCAACAAGATGGACCGCGAGGCGCAGGACCCGTTCGAGCTGCTGGACGAGGTGCATTCCAAGCTGGCCCTCGATCCGTCGCCGCTCTACTGGCCCGCCGGCTCCGGCGGCCGCTTCAAGGGCATGCTCGACCTGCGCCGCGACAAGTTCCTGCCGTTCCAGAAGAAGGGTGGCGGCGCCGACGAGGACGAGGGCCATCCGCCCGCCGTCGCCTTCAAGGGCAACGCCGTCGTCAGCTACCTCGAACCCGACGAGCAGGAGGAACTCGCCGAGAACGCCGAGCTCGCCATGGGCGGCCTCAAGGCCTTCGACCCGCAGTCGTTCCTCGAAGGCCACATGACCCCAGTCTTCTTCGGCTCGGCCCTGCGCCACTTCGGCGTCGACCAGCTCCTGGAAGGCCTGGGCGCCTACGCCCCGCCGCCGAAGTCGGTGGCCGCCCGCAAGGGCGCGGAGGACACCCACGTCGCGCCGGGCGACCGCGAGGTCACCGGCTTCGTGTTCAAGGTCCAGGCGAACATGGACCCCAACCACCGCGACCGGATCGCCTTCCTGAAGCTGTGCTCGGGCCGCTTCAGCCGCGGCATGAAGCTGAAGGTCCAGAACACCGGCAAGCAGCTCAGCGTGAACGCGCCGATGATGTTCTTCGCCTCCGACCGCGAGCTGGCCGAGGACGCCTACGCCGGCGACGTGATCGGCATCCCGAACCACGGCGTGCTGCGCGTCGGCGACAGCCTGTCCGAGAGCGGGACCCTGCGCTTCGCCGGCCTGCCCAACTTCGCCCCGGAAATCCTCCAGCGCGTCCGCGTGAAGGACCCGCTGAAGGCCAAGCACCTGAAGAAGGCCCTGGAGAGCCTGGCGGAGGAGGGGGTCACCCAGCTCTTCCGCCCCTCGATCGGCGCGGACTTCATCGTGGGCGCCGTCGGCCAGCTCCAGTTCGAGGTCATGGCCGACCGCCTGCGCGAGGAATACCAGCTCGACGTGATCTTCGAGCCAAGCCCCTACGGCGAGGCCCGTTGGATCCTCGGCGAGAAGGCCGACCTCGAGGACTTCATGAGCAAGCACCGCCCGGCCATGGGGACCGACATCGACGACCAGCCCGTGTTCCTCGCCAAGAGCGCCTGGGACGTCGGCTACGCCGTCGACCGCTACCCGAAGGTCCGCTTCGAACGCTCGAGGGAACGGGCGTAGTGCCGGGTGCTTCCCTTCACCTCCCCCGCGCAGCGGCGGGAGGGGGACCGCGCGCCGCAGAGCGCGTGGTGGAGGGGGCGAGCCTCCTCCACCGACTCAACGCTGCCCGATAGCGCCGCCTTGCCGGCAGCTCGCCCCCTCCACCAACCGCTCTCCGCCTGCGGCTCGGCGGTCGGTCCCCCTCCCGCCGTTGCTGCCGCAACGGGGGAGGTGAAGCGGTGATCATCCTCTACGGCGTTCCGGCCCCCGGCCTCGTCGACGTTCCCGCCGGCGCCACACAGGTCTCGCCCCTTATCCCGGGCTCCCAGGACCTCGCCGCGCTCCCCGACGCCAGCGTCGAGCGCGCCGTCGTCCTCGCGCCGCCCGGCGCCGTCGAGCGCGACCATGTCCTGGCCCAGGCGATGCGCGTACTGAAACCCGGCGCCCCTCTGCTGGCCTTCGCGCCCAAGGACAAGGGCGGCTCGCGCCTGAAGAAGACCCTCGAGGCCTTCGGCGCCAAGGTCGCCGAGGACGCCCGCAAGCACCACCGCTTCTGCCACGTCGCCCGACCGGAGGCGCCGGTCGGTCTCGCCGAGGCGATCGCCGCCGGCGCGCCGCGCCTGTCGTCGGCGCTCGGCGTCTGGACCCAGCCGGGCGTCTTCTCCTGGGACCGCGTGGACGCGGGCAGCGCCAAGCTGATTGAGATCCTGCCGCCGCTCGCCGGCCGCGGCGCCGACCTCGGCTGCGGCATCGGCCTGTTGGCCCAGCGCGTCCTGGCCTCGCCCGCCGTCACCGAGCTCGCCTGCGTCGACATCGACCGCCGCGCCGTCGACTGCGCCCGCCACAACCTCGACGACCCGCGCGCCACCGTGCGATGGGCCGACGTGCGCCGGCTCGACGGCCTCGCCAACCTCGACCACGTGGTCATGAACCCGCCCTTCCACGACGGCGGGACCGAGGACCGGAACCTGGGTGTCGCCTTCGTCGAGACGGCCGCGCGGCTGCTGCGCAAGGGGGGGATCTGCTGGCTCGTCGCCAACCGGCACCTGCCGTACGAGGCGACGCTCGCCAAGGCGTTCGAGACCTTCGAGGTCCGCCACGACGGCGGCGGCTACAAGGTGATCGAGGCCCGGCGATGAACGCGAAGGCTCCCAAGGCCCCGACGGCGCGGCTGGACCGCCTGCTCGCCAACCTCGGCTACGGCTCGCGGCGCGAGGTCGGCGCCCTGGTCGCCAAGGGCCAGGTCGTGCTGGACGGCGTGGCGCTCAAGGAGACCGGCGCCAAAGTCCCGGTCGTCGCCGACCTGCCCCAGCGCCTGACCATCGCCGGCAAGCCGGTGGACCCGCCGGCGCCGCTGACCCTCCTGATGCACAAGCCGCTGGGCGTGGTCTGCTCGCACCGCGAGGCCGGCCGCAGCGTCTACGAGCTGCTGCCCCCGCGCTGGCGGGCGCGGATGCCGGCCCTCTCCACCATCGGCCGGCTCGACAAGGAGACCTCGGGCCTCCTGCTGATCACCGACGATGGTCCGTTCCTCCACCGGGTGATCTCGCCGAAGAGCCACGTGGCCAAGCAGTACGTGGCGACGCTCGACCGGCCGCTGGCGGGCGGGGAGGGCGAGGTGTTCGCCTCCGGGACGCTGATGCTGGAGGGCGAGGCCGATCCGCTGGCGCCCGCCGGGCTGGAGGTCTTGTCGCCCACCGAGGCGCGGCTGACGATCACCGAGGGCCGCTACCATCAGGTGCGCCGGATGTTCGCCGCGGTGGGCAACCACGTCACCGCCCTGCACCGCGACCGCATCGGCGGTCTCGCCCTGCCGGCCGATCTGGCCCCCGGTGACTGGCGCATTCTCACCCCGGAGGAGCAGGCCGCGCTGTTCAGCTAGGTCAAAGGACACTTCCGAGCTCGGAATTAGCAATTGCTAGCCGCGGGCTCGGAGTCAGATCGGTTCGGCTCCATGTCGGGAGCCCGACGGAGCAGCTTTACTGTCGATGGTTCGACGTTCCGGGGTGTGGGGCGGCCCGACAACTGAGCCTGCGCCCCCGGTCCCATAGCAGCGGCACGCCCCCCGCGCCGCGGCGAGGGACCGAGCGGACGTTCGAACCTCCCGGAGCCGTCTCCCCGCGGGCGTCATACCGCCGGACCCGGGCCAAACTGTCGTCGCAGTGGATACCGGCGACGGATGGTAAGGTGTCTGAGAGACGGTTCCGGGGACCCTTTTGGGTGACATCCCGGCCCGCCGACGCTACAAGGAACCCGATGACCTCCTTCGCCAGCACCTATTTTTGGTACTTTAGCGAACCGACGCCCCTGGCGCCGGCGGAGGATCGTTTGGCCTGATCGCAGACAGACCGAACACCCTTCCAAGCCGCCAGGGACTGGCGGCTTTTTTCATGGCCGCTCCCCGCCCATATCCCGGAGACGACCATGCCCAAGCCCACCACCGACACCCGCATCCAGCGCCTGGAGCCCCTCAGCCCGCCCGTCCAGGTGATCGGCGAGGCGCCGTCCACCTCGATGATCGCCGAGGTGGTGGGCGACAGCCGCGCCGCCATCCACGGCATCCTGACCGGCGACGACGACCGCCTGATCGTCGTCATCGGCCCCTGCTCGATCCACGACCCCGTCGCCGCCATGGAGTACGCCCGCCGCCTGGCCGCCGAGCGCGAGCGCCACAAGGGCGAGCTCGAGGTCCTGATGCGCGTCTACTTCGAGAAGCCCCGCACCACCGTGGGCTGGAAGGGCCTGATCAACGACCCCGGCCTCGACGGCAGCTTCCGCATCAACGAGGGCCTGCGCCTGGCCCGCCGCCTCTTGGTCGACATCAACGCCCTGGGCCTGCCCGCCGCCTGCGAGTTCCTGGACGTGACCACGCCCCAGTACATCGCCGACCTCGTCGCCTGGGGCGCCATCGGCGCGCGCACCACCGAGAGCCAGATCCACCGCGAGCTCGCCTCGGGTCTCTCCTGCGCCGTGGGCTTCAAGAATGGCACGAACGGCGACGTGAAGATCGCCGTCGACGCCGTGCTGGCCGCCGGCTCGCCGCACCACTTCCTGGCCGTGACCCAGGACGGCCGCGCCGCCATCGCCGCCACGACGGGCAACGAGGACGCCCACGTGGTCCTGCGCGGCGGCAAGGCGCCCAACTACGACGCCGCCTCGATCGCCGCGGCCTCGGCCGAGCTCGCCCGCGCCGGCCTGCCCGAACGCCTGATGATCGACGCCAGCCACGCCAACAGCGCCAAGAACCACGAGAACCAGCCCAAGGTCGTGGCCGACCTCTGCAGCCAGATGGCCGCCGGCGAGCGCCGCATCGTGGGCGTGATGGTCGAGAGCCACCTGGTGGCCGGCCGCCAGGACCTGGTGGCGGGCCGCCCGCTCGCCTACGGCCAGTCGATCACCGACGCCTGCATCGACTGGGACGCCTCGCTTCGGGTGCTGGACGACCTGGCCCGCGCCGTCCGCGCCCGCCGCGCGTCCTGCGGCGCAACAGCACAGGTCGTCGAGGCCGCCAGTTGAGCCTCCGAAACGATACACGAATTTGATCCGCCTCTTCTCTAGGGAAGCGGCGTTCTGTTAACCATACAGGAGAAGTTAATGACTTGTTAAAGCCCGCGGCTCCGGCTTTGCTGTGTTCTGGCAGTACCTCTTAGGGGCGTTCCAACCTGGGACGCCGATGGGCCGGAGCGGGTCGATGTTCGAGTTGGGTCGGGAACTCAAGCGCTTCTTTGCCGCCGATCGCGCGAAGGCGCCTTCGGATGGCCTGACGGGCGGCGACTCGTCGCTGCTGGAGTTGCTGGATTCCCAGCTGCTGGCGCAGGAAGCCAAGGCGGCCGACGTGGCCGCGGGCCGCATCAGCGCCAAGGACAAGCCGCGCCGTCGGCTGGAGGCCGCGATCGTCTGGCGCGAGGTCGCCCGCCGCACGGCCGATGCGGTCGCCCTGCGCAAGGCCGCCGCCGGCGCCGAGACGGCCGCCGCCGGCTTCGAGGCCGCCCACCGTCGCGACGGCTGGGCCCGCGCCCGCTGCGAACAGGCCTTCTGCGCGCTGCTGGGCGCGGAGATCTTCGGCGACCCCGGCCTGAACGCCGCGGCCGAGATCGCCTTCCAGGACGCCCGCGGCCACGTGAAGGGCGGCCTGGCCGCTCCGCTGGCCGACGTGGGCCTGCTGGCCATCGAGGGCCGCCGCCTGCTGGACACAGCCGACGCCACCGAGGCGCGCGCCTTCCTCGCCCGCTTCAACCCGCCGATCGCGGCCCTGGACGCGATTGCGAAGCGCGTCACCGCCGCCCGGGCCCTGGCCGCCGAGGCTCGCCTGATCCGCGCCGACCTGCTCTGCGGCTGGGGCGCGCGACTGAAGGACGGCGAGCTGCTGGAGATGGCCGCCCGCGAGGCCAACCTGGCCGGCGAGCGCCTGGACCAGGCCTACGAACCGCTCACCTGGGTCCGCGCCAAGATCGCCCACGGCCAGGCCCTGGCCCTGCGCGGCGAGGCCGTCGGCGACGTCGACGCCCTGGCCGCCGGCGCGGGCGCCCTGGCGCTGGCGCTCGACAGCCTGACCCGCGACCACAGCCCGCTTGACTGGGCCCGCACCCAGGTCGCCCTGGCCCAGGCGCTGCAGGCGCTGGGCGAGGCCTCGAACGACCCGCGCGCCTTCGAGCACGCCGTCTCCTGCTACGACCGCGCGCTGCTGGTCCTGAAGGACACCGCCACCCTGCCGCTGCGCGGCGTGGCCGCCGGTTCGCGCGCGGTCTGCCTGGCTCGCGCGGCCGAGCTGACCGGCGACGCCGCGGTGCTGGACGCCGCCGAGGCCGCCATGAAGATCGAGCTGGCCGCCCTGTCGCCCGGCCGCGATCCGGTGGGCTGGGCGCTGGCCCAGCTGCACCTGGCCCGCCTGTACGAGGCCCGCCTCGGCATGACCGGCAAGGACCGCGGCGAACGTGGCGCCGCCCTCATGGCGCTGGACGCCGCCCTCGACGTCTTCGCCGAGCACGGCATGCGCTCGCTGAGCGTCGTGGCCAACGAAGCCATCGACCGCCTGCACGACTTACACGAGCGGAGCCTGAAGTAACCGTTCGTCGCAACGTTACGGCGAGCGGCTTCACAGGATTGAAATCGCAGAGCATCCTCCGTGTCAGGAGGAGCCTGCCATGTCCCGTACGCTCGCGTTCGTTCTGGCCCTGACCGCGCTCGGCGCCGCAGGCCCCGCCGCCGCCCAGGTCTGGACCGAGGCCCCGACGTCCGCGCAGATGGCGGCCGCTTACCCGGCCAAGGCCAAGGCGGAGGGCGTCGGCGGCGCGGTCGAGCTGATGTGCACGGCCACGCGGGACGGCTCGATGAGCGCGTGCGACGTGCTGGGCGAGACGCCCCGGGGCTACGGCTTCGGCACGGCGGCCCGCAAGCTGGCCCAGGAGCACCTGAAGGCGGCCGGCGTCTCGAAGGCCCAGGAGATCCGGGTTCCCATCACCTTCGCCGCCGACCTGGCCAAGGGCTCGGCCGCGACGGTGAAGACCCCGCAGTGGACCGCGCTGCCCACCGTGGGCGACATGCAGGGCGCGGTGCCCAAGACCGAGGGCGGCCCCAACAACGTCCGGGTCACCCTGGTCTGCGACGTGCAGGCCGGCGGTGCGCTGAGCGGCTGCGCGGTCGACCGCGAGGAGCCCGCCGGGCAGGGCTTCGGCTCCGCGATCCTGGCGCTGGCGCCCAAGTTCCAGGTGGGCCTTATGAGCGCCGAGGGCATGCCGACAGTGGGCTCGAAGGTGCGCGTGCCGGTGCGCTTCGACCTGAAGCCGGTCCAGCAGGCGGCCAAGTAGCTAGCGCCCGCGCCACCACTTGAGGCCGGCCCGCTCCAGGGCCTCCAGCAGCGCGTGCAGCGCCACGCCCATGGCGCCCAGGACGACCAGCGCGGCGATCATCCTCGCGGTCTGCAGCTTGTTGCCGGCGTCCAGCATCTGCCACGCCAGGCCCTGGATCTTGCCCGATCCGGCGCCGAACTCGGCCACCACCGCGCCGATCAGCGCCAGGCCCGCGCCCACCTTGTGGCCCTCCAGCAGGAAGGGCACGGCCGACGGCAGGCGCAGCCGCACCACCCGCTGCCACCGCCCCGCGCCGTAGAGCGTGAACAGCCGCTCCAGGTCGGGATCCGCCGATCGAAGCCCTGACACGGCGCCCGAGAAGATAGGGAAGAAGGCCACGAGCACCGCCAGCGCCACCAGCGCGCGGCCCGGATGGTCCAGCCCTGCCCAGATCAGCAGCAGCGGCGCGATGGCCACGACCGGCGTCACCTGCACCACCGAGGCCAGCGGGCGGATGGCGCGGTCGAGCAGGGGGCTGAGGGCGGTGAGGATGGCCAGGGCCTGGGCGACCACGCTGGCGATCACCAGGGCGGCGACGGCGGTCGCGAGCGTCTGGCCGGCAGCCTTCACGAGGGTCGGGAAGTGGTCCTTGAGCGCCACGGCCACGGCGGACGGCGGCGGCAGGAAATAGGCCGGGACCTGCATCGCCCGGCAGGCGATCTCCCAGGCGGCCAGCAGCAGCGCGACGAGGACGAGGGGCGCCAGCCGGCTCATGCGGCGACGCCCTCGGCCAGGGCGTCCGAGACCGCCTCGGCGACCGCGCGGAACGCGGCCTCGCCCCGGAAGTGCGGCGGCCGGGGCATCGGGCCGGGCACGGCGATGTCGGCGCCGATGCGGCCCGGTCCCCTGGTCAGAACGACAACGCGGGAGGCCATGTAGACAGCCTCCTCGACGTTGTGGGTCACGAAGACGATGGCCGGCTTCGAGGCGGTCCACAGCGCCAGCACGTCGTCGGCCAGGCTGCGCCGGGTGATCTCGTCCAGGGCGGCGAAGGGCTCGTCCAGCAGCAGCAGCTTGGGCTCGGTGACCAGCGCGCGGGCCAGCGACACGCGCATGGCCATGCCGCCCGAGAGCTGCAGGGGCCGCTTGGCTTCGGCGCCGGCGAGGCCCACGCGCGCCAGGGCCCCGGCCGCCTTGCCGTACGCCTCGGCCTGCGACGCGCCGGCGAGTTCGAGAGGAAGCGCCACGTTGGCCTGGGCCGACAGCCAGGGCGCGAGCGTCGGCGCCTGGAACACCACGGCGGTCTCGCCGCGGCCCGCGGCGCGGGTCACTGTCCCGCGCGTCGGCGCCTCCAGGCCGGCGAGCAGGCGCAACGCTGTGGACTTGCCGCAGCCTGAGGGTCCGACCAGCGCCACCGTCTCGCCCGCGCCGATCTGGAGGCTCAGCGGGCCCAGCGCGCGGCCGGCGCCGTACTCGACCTCGACGTCGCTGAGCGCCGCGAGGCTCACTTGGGCGCGAACTGCAGGGTGTAGGCCTTCTTATAGTCCAGCGTCTTTGGATAGACGCCCTGGGCCGAAGCCACGTCGAAGAAGGCCTTCCAGCGCTCGTCGGTCATGGCCCCGATCTGCTCGCCCTTGTCGCCGCTGACGATGCCGTACTGGCGCATCTTCTCGCGCGCCTGGTCCAGGACGTCCTGGGTCATCTCCGGATTATCCTTGCGGATCAGCTCGTCGGCCGCCTTGGGGTCCCCCGTCAGGTAGTCGGTCCAGCCCTTGGCCGAGGCCTCGACGAAGGCCTTCACGGCCGCCGGGTTCTCGGCGATCAGGCTTTCGGGGACCAGCACCATGGTGGCGTAGCCGGGGTAGCCCTCGTCGGCCAGCAGGAAGACCTTGGGCTTCAGGCCCGCCTGCTTCTCGATGGTGTAGGGCTCGCTGGTCACATAGCCCTGCTGGGCGGCGCGCTTGTCGGCCAGGAAGGGCGCGGCGTTGAAGGTGTACTTGCGCACCTGATCGTCGGTGAAGCCGTACTTGGCCTTCAGCCACACCCAGAAGGCGGTGACCGAGGCGTCCGACAGCAGGATCGGATGGCCCTTCAGGTCGGCGATCTTGTCCACGCCCACGCCGGGGTGGGCCATCAGCACCTGCGGGTCCTTCTGCATGAAGGCGGCGACCGCCTTCACCGGCACGTTCTCCTGAGCCAGGTTCATGACGATGAAGCTGTTCGAGCCCATGCCCGCTTCAACCGCGCCAGAGGCCAGCAGCTGAGGCACGTTCACGCCCGGGCCGCCCTGGACGATCTCCACCTTCAGGCCGCGCTTCGCATACTCCCCGGACGCCAGCGCCTGGTAGAATCCGCCCTGCTCGGCCTGGGCCTTCCAGTCGGTGGCGAAGCGGATGGTGACGGGCGCGTCGGCCGACGGCTTGGCGTCTTCCTTCTTCCCCGGCGAACAGGCGGCCAGCAGCGCGGCCGCGGCGATGACCAGGGTACGCAAGGCTTTCATGGAGACCCCTCGACTGAAGCGCGGGGAAGGTAGGGCCATCCTTGCCCCCGGCGCAACGCGCGATCCCTAGCCCGAGGTCGGCGGGTTGCAACCCCTCAGCCGGCTGCGCCGGCAGCTCCGCCAGAACGGGAGCATCTATGGCAAGAGGGCGGCGCTCCGGTCGCCCGGGCTCCCTCCGGGAGCCGGACGCCAGATAGCAAGAGGGCGACGCTCCGGTCGCCCGGGGCGTCGCCCTCCTATACAGATCCGTTGGGGGATCTGCGCCTTCCAGGCCGTCCGCCAGTTCCGTCGCGGGTCGCCCCGTTCCTTTCCTGGCCGCCGGTGAAAGACCTTCCGGTTCGATCCCGGGTCGCCCCGGTTTCTTGCCTTCAGCCAGTCACTCTGCTCGCTTGGCTCTGGGTCCGCCGTTGCCGGTTTCTCCGTCCCCCGCGCCGCAGTTCCTGTCGGCAAGAGGACGGTGCGCCTGAAGCTTTTGTGACGCAAGCGGGCCTGGCGGGCCGGGCGCCGCAGGACTGTCAAGAACCTGTGCCGGAACTGTTGATAACTGCGGTCGGCGGGCGGGATTTTGCAGTCGATTCAACGCCTGTGGGCCGTCCACAGGAAACCGTTAACGGTCGGCTCAGCGCCCGGATTCCAGGGCCTCGCGCCGTTCTTCCAGCGTCAGCCACTCCTCCTCGGCCGCGGCCAACTGGGCGCGGGCGGCGTCGAGGGCGCGGCTGTAGCGGTCGAAGCCCGCTGGGTCGCGCGAATAGAGGGTTGGATCGGCCATCGCTGTCTCCAGGACGGCCATCTTGCCGGGCATGTCGGCGATCAGCGTCTCCAGCTCCTGCAGCCGCCGCTGATCCTTGTAGGAGAGCTTGGACGCGACTTTCGGTGGCGCTGCCGCGGGCTTCGGCGCGGCCTTGATCGGCTCGATCTTCGGCAAGGCGCCGAAGAAGCCGGGGTTCTGGCTCATGAAGTCCTGCCAGCCACCGGGCGTCTCCACCGCGCGGCCCGCGCCGTCGAGCCCGATGGTGGAGGTGGCCAGCCGGTCGATGAAGTCGCGGTCGTGGCTGACCAGGATCAGGGTGCCGTCGTAGTCGGCCAGCAGATCCTCGAGCAGGTCCAGCGTGTCCATGTCGAGGTCGTTGGTGGGCTCGTCCAGCACCATGACGTTGGCCGGATTGGCCAGGGCGCGGGCCAGCAGCAGGCGGTTGCGCTCGCCGCCGGAGAGGCTCTTCACCGGCTGGCGAAGCTGGCTGTCCTTGAACAGGAAGTCCTTGGCATAGGCGTTCACGTGCTTGGGCTGGCCGCGCACGAGCACCTGGTCGCCGCCCAGCGGCGTCAGCACGTCCTTCAGGGTCATCTCGGGCGAGAGGGCCGCGCGCGCCTGGTCGATGTAGGTGACGGTGAGGTTGGTCCCGAGCTTCACCGAACCGGCGTCGGGCTCCAGTTCGCCCAGCAGGATCTTCACCAGCGTGGTCTTGCCCGCGCCGTTGGGTCCGACGATCGCCACCCGGTCGCCGCGCAGGATGCGGGTCGAGAACGGCTTGAGGATCGTCCGCTCGCCGAACGCCTTGGCCACGCCCTTGGCCTCGACCACGCGCTTGCCGGAAACGCCCGAGGACTCGAGCCCCATGTTCAGAGCGCCGCGCATCTCCTTCATGCGGTCGGCCATGTCCTGGCGCATGGAGATCAGCCGGCGGCGGCGGCCCTCGTTGCGGGCGCGGCGCGCGGTGACGCCGCGGGCCAGCCAGTGCTGCTCGCGCTGGATGGCGCGGTCCAGCCGGCGGGCCTCCTCGGCCTCCTGGGCCTCGATCTTCTCGACCCAGCCGTCGAAGGCGGCGAAGCCCTCGTCCAGGCGGCGCACCTGGCGGTATTCCAGCCAGAAGCACCGCTGGGTCACGCGCTCCAGGAAGGCGCGGTCGTGGCTGACGATCAGGGCGGCGGCGCGGCTCGCGGCGATCTCGGCCTCCAGCACCTCGATGGCCAGGATGTCGAGGTGGTTGGTGGGCTCGTCCAGGAGGATGACGTCAGGGTCTTCCGCGAAGGCCTTTGCCAGCGCCACCCTCCGCGTCTCGCCGCCTGAGAGCCCCTGGGCGCCCTTGGCGGGGTCGATGCCGAAGGCCTGCAGCGCCCCTTCGGCCTGGTGCGCGGGCGCGCCGCCGGACGTGGCGTGGTCCAGCACCGTGGCGCCCGTGATCTCGGGCTCCTGCGGGACGTAGGCGATCGTCGTGCCGGGGGTGACGGTGCGCTCGCCGGCGTCGGCCTCGATCTGCCCCGCCAGGATGCGCAGCAGCGTCGACTTGCCCGCCCCGTTTCGGCCGACCAGGCAGGCGCGCGTCCGCGCATCGATGGCGAGGTCGACGCCGTCGAACAGCATCACGGGCCCGTCGGCCAGACGGACCTCCTTCAAGGCGAGGATCGGAGCGCGCATGGAGGCGCTCCACATAGAGGTTGCGGCCTGCGACGCAAGTTCGCGCTTCTGTCGCGGAGCTTCCGGGCCTACATCCCCCCGATGACGGCCGAACCCTTCTGGCGCCGCAAGACCCTCGAGCAGATGACCGTGGCCGAGTGGGAAAGCCTCTGCGACGGCTGCGGGCTGTGCTGCCTCGTGCGCTTCGAGGACGAGGTGACGGGTGAGGTCATTCCCACGCGCGTCCACTGCAAGCTGTTCGATTCAAACGCATGCCGGTGCTCCAACTACGCCGAGCGCCACAAGTCCGTGCCCGACTGCATCAAGCTCACGCCGCACAACATCGAGGCGCTGGAGTGGATGCCCAAGAGCTGCGCCTATCGCCGCCTCCACGAGGGCCGCGACCTCGCCCCTTGGCACCCGCTGGTGTCGGGCGACCCCGAGAGCGTGCACCGCGAAGGCATCTCGGTCCGCGGCCAGACGGTGAGCGAGACGGTGCTGGATGATCCCGAGGACGCCCTCGACTTCGCCGCCTGGGACCTGGTGGTGGAGCGCGGCGATGACTGACCGTTGCCAAATTGCCACACCCGGCCATGCGTGACGGAACCGCCAGCCCAATCTAGTACTCACACCCTGGGCATGGTCTTTCGAGGATTCTGACGAGCTTGGCGCGCGACCCCTATCAGGAGCTGGGCGTTTCCCGGACGGCGTCGGCGGACGAGATCCGCAAGGCGTTCCGCAAGCTGGCGAAGGCCAACCACCCCGACACCAATCCCGGCGACAAGGCGGCCGAGGAGCGCTTCAAGAAGGTGAGCGCCGCCTTCGACATCGTCGGCGACGCCGACAAGCGCAAGAAGTTCGACGCTGGCCTCATCGACGCCGATGGCCGCGAAACCGCGCCCGGCTTCGGCGGCGGGCCGTGGGGCGCGGGCCCCGGCCCGGGCGGCGGCTTCGGCCAGCGCGACGGCCGTGGCGGCTTCCGGACCGAGACCTACGAGGGCGCCGACCTGGGCGACATCCTGGGCGAGATGTTCGGCGGCGGGCGTGGCGGCCGCGCGGGCGGCATGGGCGGCGGCTTTGGCGGCTTCTCCCAGCGCGGCGCCGACGTGCGGGCCAGGCTGGAGATCGACCTGGTCGACTCGATCCTGGGCGGCAAGCAGCGCATCGCCTTCTCGGACGGCCGCACCATCGACGTGACAATCCCCAAGGGGGCTCAGACCGGCCAGACCCTGCGGCTCAAGGGCCAGGGCTCGCCCGGCCGCTCGGGCGCCGGGGACGCGTTCATCGAGATCGCGGTCAAGCCGCATGCGATCTATCGCCGCGAGGACGACGGCCTGGTCATGGACCTGCCGGTGACCTTCTACGACGCGGTGCTGGGCGGGAAGGTCGAGGCGCCCACCCCGGACGGCCCGGTGAACATCACGGTGCCCAAGGGCGCGAACACCGGCGCCCGTCTGCGGCTGAAGGGGCGCGGCCTCTCGGACGCCCGCGGCCACCGTGGCGACCTCTTCGCCCGCCTGGTGGTCACGCTGCCCGAAAACCCGGATCCGGCGCTGGAAGCTTTCGCCGAAGAGCAGAAGGCGAAACGGCCCTATTCGCCGAAGCGGCGCGCTTAAGCTAAGGAACCCTGATCCCGGTGTTCAGCCGGGGTTCAGTCGCCTGCGCTTAGGACGGGTTGCATGAAACGCCTATTCGCCCTTGCCGTCCTCGCTGCGGCCGTGACGACCCCCGTCGTCGCGGAGGCGCAGGATCGTGGCATGATGGTGCTCACCGGCGGCGGCCAGGACCGGGCGGGGCGCCAGGTGCCCCTGTCGCGCGTTCTGAGCATGCTTGCGCAACGCTATCCCGGCCGCCACCTGAACAGCACGATGGGCGACGCCGGCGGCCGGCCCGCCTACTACGTGCAGTGGCAGATGGAGAACGGCCGCGTGGTGGTCTTCGTCGTGGACGCCGAGTCGGGCCAGGTGATCGGCCGCCAGGGCGGCTGAGCCCAAATAATTCTAGGAAAGAAGGGACGCCCAAGTGCGCATCCTGCTTGTTGAAGACGATCCGGACCTGTCGCGTCAGCTGAAGCTGGCGCTGACCGACGCCGGCTACGCGGTCGACCACGCCCCCGACGGTGAGGAGGCCCAGTTCCTGGGCGAGACCGAGCCCTACGACGCCATCATCCTCGACCTGGGCCTGCCCAAGGTGGACGGCGTGTCGGTGCTGGAGCGCTGGCGGCGCGAGAACATGGCGACGCCGGTGCTGATCCTCACCGCCCGCGGCGCCTGGAGCGAGAAGGTGGCGGGCTTCGACGCCGGGGCCGACGACTATCTGACCAAGCCGTTCCACACTGAGGAATTGCTGGCCCGTCTGCGCGCCCTGCTGCGCCGCTCGGCCGGCCATGCGACGCCGAATCTGTCATGCGGCGGCCTGCGCCTGGATCCGCGCGCGGCCCGCGCCAGCGTCAACGGCGAGCCGCTGCGGCTCACCTCGCTGGAGTACCGGCTCCTGCACTACCTGATGATGCACCAGGGCCGGGTCATCAGCCGCACCGAGCTGGTCGAGCACCTGTACGACCAGGACTTCGACCGCGACTCCAACACCATCGAAGTGTTCATTGGCCGGGTGCGCAAGAAGATCGGTTCCGACCGCATCGAGACGGTGCGCGGCCTGGGCTATCGCCTGACCTGCCCGCCCGACGAGGTGGACGCGGAGTCCGCGGCCCAGTGAGGCTTCCGGGGGGCCTCACGCGTCCCTCGCTCGCCCGCCGGCTGGCCCTGCTGGCCGTCGGCTGGAGCTTCGCGGCCCTGGTCATCGCCGCGGTGGTCCTGGCGCTGCTGTTCCAGCAGGCCGCGCTGCGCCGCTTCGACGCCAGTCTCTCGGACCTGATCGACAACCTGATCTCGGGCTCGACCATCGAGGGGACCGACGTCGTCGCCCCGGCGCTGACCGACCAGCGCGCGCTGCGAGCCTATTCCGGTCGCTATTGGGACATCGCGGAGCCGCTGGCGGACGGCGGGGTGCGCAGCCTGGTGCCGTCGCGCTCGCTCTGGGACTCATCGCTGCAGATCCCCACCGACCTGCCCGATCGCCTGCGGGCCAATCCGCGCAAGCCGATCGCCTTCAACGCCCCCGGGGTCCAGGCGGGCGAGCGCCTGCGGGTGGTGGCGCGCTGGACCAGCCTGCCGGGCCGCGACGCCCCGCTGGTCTTCATCGCCGCCGAGGACCGCCGGCCCATCGACCGCGACGTCCGCAACTTCTTCACCACCACGGCCATCGCCTTCGCCATCCTGGGCCTGGGGCTGATCGTGGCCGTCATCGTACAGGTGCGCGTGGGGCTGCAGCCCCTGTTCCGCCTGGGCGCCGAGGTGGCCGACGTGCGGCGCGGCAAGGCCGAGCGCCTGCAGGGCGCCTATCCGTCCGAGCTCTTGCCGCTCACCGACGAGCTGAACGCCCTGGTCGAGCACAACCAGGAGACGGTCGAGCGCCAACGCACTCACGTCGGCAACCTGGCGCACGCGCTGAAGACCCCGATCTCGGTGATGATCACGGAGAGCAGCCAGCGGCCCGGACCGCTGGCCGAGGTGGTGACCCGCCAGGCCGAGGTGATGCGCCAGCAGGTCGACCACCATCTGCGCCGCGCCCGCGCCGCCGCGCGCAGCCAGGGCCAGGGCGAGCGCACCTCGGTGGCCGAGGTGCTGGACGAGCTGTCGCGGACGCTGGAGCGCATCTTCCGCGCCAAGGGCGTCGAGATCGACTGGGACGCGCCGGACGACCTCTGGTTCGCGGGCGAGCGACAGGACTTCATGGAGATCGCCGGCAACGCGATGGAGAACGCCGGCAAGTTCGGCAGCCGCAGGATCCGGGTGCGCGCCGCCGCGACCGGGCCGGAGCGCCTTCGCCTCGTCGTCGAGGACGACGGTCCGGGCCTGCCGCCCGACCGGCGCGAGGAGGTGATCCGCCGCGGCGCCCGCCTGGACGAGAATGCGCCGGGGTCGGGCCTGGGCCTCTCGATCATCGACGAACTGGCGCGCGCCTACAGAGGCACGCTGACCCTGTCGGATTCGCCGCTCGGAGGACTATCTGTCGCGGTCGAACTGCCCCGCGCGGAAACCTAAAAAGCCTAACTTTCGTAAAGCCTTAACCCCGGGGAAGGCATCTTCCAGACCTAACGGCGTTCTGCCGGAGAGCCAGAAGCATGTCCGCGCTGTCCGAGCGCAAGATCGCCATCGTCCGCCACCTGGTGGAATCCGCGCCCGACCGTGTCGTCGGAAGTCTGCGGCAGGCGCTGGCCGAAACGTCCGACGCCAGCGCCCTCGGCGGCGTGAAGCGGCTGGTCGAGGTCGAGGTCTACGACCGCACCCTGCGCAACATGATCCTGCAGCCGGTGGCCCCGATGTGCGTCGGAGCCGGCGACGATCCGCACCGCCTGACCTTCCCGTCGCGCGTGCTGGGCCTGCTGTGGCGCGGCGTGCGCAACATCGAGATCGACGCCATCGCCCAGGTGCGCGAGGCGCCCGAGAAGGATACGCCGGCCCACCTCGTGGCCGTGGCCGAGGACCAGGTCACCGCGGCCTGCGCCGCCGGTGTCCGCGCCCGCGAGAACGATGCGTTCCGCCAGGCCGCCGAGCTCTGCGACAACGTCCGCGACGGCGGCGCCGAGCTGCTGGCCGCCTGCCTCGACTTCGCGCCCGTGGTGCGCAAGGCCACCCAGCGCCTGCCCGAATGGCTGGCCCATCACGGCGGCGAGACGGCCGCGGGCGCGCGCCTGGCCTACAAGGACGCCGTCGCCATCGACGAGGACTCCGGCCCTCGCTTCTTCGAGATGCTGGCGGCCCAGATGGCCTATCCGTGGATGATCCTGCGGGTGATCTCGGCGGTCATGGACAAGCCCACCGAACGCTACCTCGGCGACTCCGAGATGGCGGGCTTCGGCGAAGGCCTCCTGGCCGACATCGACGAGGCGCTGGCCCTGATCGGCCGCCTGAAGGGCGACGCCGGCGTCGGCGCGGGCCGCGAGGCCGCCCGGGCCGTCGAGCTGATCGTCCAGCAGATCATGGAAATCGAGACCTGCGTCGACCTCCAGCGCGACCAGGGGTGGGGCCTGCGGGTCCAGAAGCAGCGGGCCAGCTTGGCCGCGGTGGTGGAAGCGCGCCTGCGCGACACCGAGAAGGCCATGATCGAGGCCCTGCCGATGTTCGCGCCGCGCAACCAGCGTGTCCGCCGCCAGATCCCGCGCCTGACCGAGGCTCCGGAAGAGCGGCTGGTCGGCTCGGCCATGACGCTGCTCTCGTTCTCCGAGGAGCTGCGAACTGCGGCGAACTACGGCGGCTTCTCCTCGGTCCGCAACAAGATGGTCGAGAAGCTGGGCGAGTACATGGACCACTACGTCGACGAGGTGGTGGACCTGGTCCGCACCAACGACGTCGAGGATCGCGACATCGCCGAGGCCTTCCTGGCCCGCGCCGCCGAGTTCGAAGGCCTGCTCCGCGGCGCCAAGGCGGCCGACCTGATCCGCCGCCGCGCCCACAGCGCACTCCATCCCGACAGCTCGCACCACCACGACGGCTAAGAGTCTCACTCGCGCGGCGCGCGGGTTTCGGCTACACGCGCCACCATGTTCGTCTTCTGGGCTGTGGTCGGCGTCCTCACCGCCGCCGCGGCGGGCCTGATCCTGTTCCGCGCCGCCGGCGCCGCCGCCCAGGCCCAGGCCGCGGATCCCGCCCCCGTCCTCTACAAGCGCCAGCTCTCCGAGATCGACGAGCTCGCCGAGCGCGGCCTGATGGGCGAGACCGAGCGCAAGGCTGCTCACGCCGAGGCCGCCCGGCGCCTGCTGGCCGCCGCCGACGCGCCGCAGCAGGCCTGGAGCGCGGACCCGAAGGCGCGCAGGGGGGTGCTGCTGGCCGTGGCGGGCGCGCCGGCCGTGGCGCTGGGTCTCTACCTGGCGCTGGGCGCGCCGGGCTTCGGTGACCAGCCCTTCGCCGCGCGCCTGCACAAGTGGCGCAGCTCCGACCTCTCCACCCTTACGGCGCCCGAGATCGCCGCCGTGCTGCGCCAGGCCACGTCCGAGCGGCCGAACGAGGCCGAGGGCTTCCGTCTGCTGGGCCTGGCCGAGGGCGCGTCGCAGAACCCGGTGGCCGCCGTCCGCGCCCTGCGCCGCGCCGCCGAGCTGGCGCCCGGGCGGGCCGATATCTGGCAAATGCTGGGCGAGGCCGAGGTGTTCGAGGCCCAAGGCAAGGTCGACGCCGACGCGCAGGGCGCCTTCACCCGCCTCCTGGCGCTGGATCCCAAAAACCCCACCGGCCGATACTTCCTGGCGGCCGCCAAGGCCGACGCCGGCAGGACCGCCGAGGCGGCCGCCGACCTGAAGTCGCTGCTGGCCGACCTGCCGCCCGACGACGGCGAGCGCCGCGCCGCGGTGGAGCAGGCCCTGGCCAAGGCCGAAGGCAGGGCCGCTCCGGTGACCGCCGACCCGCAGCAACTGGCCATGATACAGGGCATGGTCGCAGGCCTGGCGGCCAAGCTCGACGCCAACCCCGAGGACCCCGAAGGCTGGGTGAAGCTGGTTCGCGCCTACGCCGTCCTGGGGGATACTGCGAAACGCGACGCCGCCTACGCCAGCGCCCGGGCCCGCTACGCCCAGCGCCCGCAGGTGACGGAGCAACTGGACGAGGCCGCGCGCGCGGAGCCGATGCGATGAGTTTCCTGCCCAAGTCCCGCAAGGCGCGCACGCGCCTGCTCCTGCTCTCGGTGATCGCGCCGGTGGTGATCGTGGCCGTCGGCCTGACTCTGTGGGGCATGCGCAGTTCGATCTCGCTGTTCTACACGCCTTCGCAGGCCGCCGCCGCGAAGCCTTCGCCGGGCCAGGCGATCCAGCTGGGCGGCCTCGTGGCGATGGGTTCGGTGGTGAAGCACCCCGACGGGCTGGTGGAATTCACTGTCCAGGACAAGGTCGCGGCCGACCGCGTGCACTATCAGGGCGACCTGCCCGACCTGTTCCGCGAGGGGCAGGGGATCGTGGCCGAGGGCCACTACCGCGCCGACGGGGTCTTCGAGGCCAAGCGCGTGCTGGCCAAGCACGACGAGACCTACATGCCCAAGGAGGTCGCCGACGCGCTGAAGGAACAGGGCGAATGGCGCGGCGACGGCGCGCCGCCCCCGTCGTACGGGGCCAAGCCCTACGGGAAGGCGCAGACAGGCACATGATCGCCGAAGCCGGCGCGTTCGCGCTGATCCTGGCGCTGGCGCTATCCATCGCCCAGGTCCTCCTTTCGATCGTGGGGCGGATCCGCCGCTCGGCCACCTTCGCCGGCGCCGGCGAGGGCGCCGCGCTGGGGGCGTTCCTGGCCGTGGCGGTGGCCTTCGCGGCGCTGATGCACGCCTTCGTGGTGTCGGACTTCTCGGTGGCCAACGTCGCCGCCAACTCGCACTCGGAGAAGCCGCTGCTCTACCGGGTGGCCGGGACCTGGGGCAGCCATGAGGGCTCGATGCTGCTCTGGTGCCTGGCGCTGACGGGGTTCGGCGCGGCCGTCGCGGGCCTGGGCCGCGACCTGCCGCGGGGCCTGCGGGCGATGACCGTGGCCACGCAGGGCGTGCTGGGCACGGTCTTCCTGGCCTACACCGTCTTCGCCTCGAACCCGCTGATCCGTCTGGCGAGCCCGCCGGTCGAGGGCCGCTCGCTGAACCCGCTGCTGCAGGACCCGGCGCTGGCCGTACACCCGCCGTTCCTCTACGCGGGCTACGTCGGCATGTCGGTGGTCTTCTCGCTGGCCGTAGCGGCCCTGGTCGAGGGCCGGATCGACGCGGCCTGGTCGCGCTGGGTGCGGCCCTGGGCGCTGGCCGCCTGGAGCCTGCTCACCGTCGGCATCACCCTGGGGTCGTTCTGGGCCTACTACGAGCTGGGCTGGGGCGGCTGGTGGTTCTGGGACCCCGTGGAGAACGCCAGCTTCATGCCCTGGCTGATCGCCACGGCCCTGTTGCACTCCGCCGTGGTCACCGAGAAGCGGGGCGCGCTGTCGGGCTGGACGGTGTTCCTGGCGCTCGCGGCCTTCACCTTCTCGATGCTGGGCGCCTTCCTGGTTCGCTCGGGGGTGCTGACTTCGGTCCACGCCTTCGCCGTCGACCCGACCCGCGGCGTGCTGCTGCTGATCATCCTGGCGGTGACCGCCGGGCTCGGCTTCTCGCTGTTCGCCTGGCGGGCGCCGACGCTCAGCCAGGGCGGCATGTTCGCGCCGGTCAGCCGCGAGAGCGCGCTGGTGCTCAACAACATCCTCCTGGCTGCGGCGACCGCCACGGTGTTGCTGGGGACGCTCTACCCATTGATCCGCGAGGCGATGAGCGGCGAGTCGATCTCGGTGGGGCCGCCCTACTTCAACCTGACCTTCACGCCGTTGATGGTGGCGCTGCTGGTCCTCTTGCCCGCCGGTCCGCTGCTGGCCTGGAAGCGGGGCGACGCCACGGGCGTGGTGCAGCGCCTCTGGATCGCGCTGCTGGTCGCCGCGGCGACCGGCCTCCTGGCCCTGGCCTTGGTGAGCCCGAAGAAGGCGTTCGGCGTCTTGGGGATCGCGCTGGGCGGCTGGCTGGTGGCCGGCGCCCTGGCCGAGATCGCCGAGCGCACCCGCGCCTTCCGCGCCCCGGCGGCCGAGACCTGGCGGCGGCTCACCGGCCTGCCGCGTGGCGCCTGGGGCATGACGTTCGCGCACCTGGGCCTGGGTGTCTTCGTGCTGGGCGCGGTGTTCGAGACCACCTGGAAGGTCGAGGCCGCCGAGGCCCTGCCGGTGGGCGGCGGCCTGGACGTCGGCGCCTACCACCTGACGCTGGACTCGGTGACGCCCGTCGCCGGGCCGAACTACGACGCCGACCGCGGGACCATCACGGTCACCCGCAAGGGCGAGCCCATCTGCCAGGTGCAGCCGGAACGCCGGCTCTACACGACCGGGGGGCAGACCACTTCTGAAGTCGGGATCTGCTATCGCGGGCCTAGCCATCTCTACCTCGTGCTTGGCGAGCGCCGGGACGGCGGGACCTATCTGGTGCGGGCCTATTGGAACCCCTGGGCCAGCCTGATCTTCCTGGGGCCGGTGGTGATGGGGCTGGGCGGCCTGATCTCGCTCTCCGACCGCCGCCTGCGCCTGGGCGTCGGCCGCCGCAAGGAGACGGCGGCGTGAGGTTGCGCCTGATCCTGGCGGCGCTCGCGGGCATGGCATGCATCGCCGCGGCCTCCGACCCGGCCGAGCGGTTGCCCGACCCGGCCCAGGAGGCCAGGGCGCGCGAGATCTTCCGCGATGTGCGCTGCCTCGTCTGCCAGAACGAGTCGATCGACGACAGCGAGGCCGACCTGGCCCACGACCTGCGCCAGATCGTGCGCGAGCAGGTGAAGGCGGGGAAGAGCGAGACCGAGATCAAGGCGTTCCTCACCGACCGATACGGCGAGTTCGTACTGCTGACGCCCCGCTTCTCCGTGGGCAACCTGGCCCTGTGGGGCGTGCCGTTCCTGGTGGTCGTCGCAGGCGCGGCGCTGTTGGTCGCAAGGCTGCGGAACCGGGCGCCCGACGCGGAATTGGATGCTGCGGAAGCCGCGCGTGTGCAGCGCCTGATCGAGGACGAAACACCCTGACACGTTTGCGCCCAATATTGGACGTGAAGCTGCGCGCAGGGTGACCTAAACGTAACTTGAAGGATCGTTGCACTTCCGTGCATCCGACCTAGGTTGTTGGGCGCCGTCCGCCTTGTCGAAGGACGCGCGCAGGGAAACGAAGGCTGATGACTTCCAAGAAGACCGGTTATCTCCTGGGCGCCGTCGCGGGCGCCGGCGTCATGGCCGCTGCGGTGGCGGGGGCTGGCATGCAGCTTCCGGCCGCCCACGCCCAGCTTCCGAACGGTGGCCTGATCAAGGCCTCGACGGCCCCCATCTTCGCGCCGCCGCCCGGCGCGCCCATGTCCTTCGCCGACATCTTCGACCGCGTCTCGCCGGCCGTCGTGTCGATCAACGTGACCAGCCGGGTCGACACCAGCGCGCTGCGCCAGATCCCCGGCCTGCCGTTCGCCCTGCCCAGCCCACGCGGCGGGGGCGCCGAGGATGACGACGACAACGGCGGCGGCGATCAGGGCGGCCGCACCGACAAGGGCCAGCCGCGCCTGCCGACGCAGCAGTCGTCCGGTTCGGGCTTCTTCATCTCGGCCGACGGCTACATCGTCACCAACAACCACGTCGTCGAGAACGCCGAGAGCATCAAGGTCGTCCTGAAGGACGAGACCGAGCTGGACGCCGAGGTGGTGGGCCGCGACGAGGCCACCGACCTGGCCGTGATCAAGGTGAAGGGCCGCGCCGGCCCGTTCCCGTTCGTGAACTTCGAGAACGCCGGCAAGCCGCGCGTGGGCGACTGGGTCATCACGGTGGGGAACCCGTTCGGCCTGGGCGGCACCGCCACGGCCGGCATCGTCTCGGCCTACGGCCGCGACATCGGCGAGACCTTCGTCGACTACATCCAGATCGACGCGCCCATCAACCGGGGCAACTCGGGCGGCCCGACGTTCGACGTCTACGGCCGGGTGATCGGCGTGAACACGGCGATCTTCTCGCCCTCGGGCGGCTCGGTGGGCATCGGCTTCGCCATCCCGTCGGACGTGGCCGAGAGCGTCACCAAGCAGCTGATCAACGGCGGCAGGATCGAGCGCGGCTACATCGGCGCCACGATCCAGAACTTCACGACCGAGATGGCCGAGGCCCAGGGGCTGGAAGGCCAGAAGGGCGCCATCGTCGCCGACATCTCGCCGGGCGGCCCCTCGCAGCGCGCGGGCGTCCAGATCGGCGACGTGGTCACCGGGGTGAACGGCGTGGCCGTGAAGAGCTCGTCCGACCTGACACGCCAGGTGGCCCGCGTGCGCGCCGGCGAGAACCTGAAGCTGGACATCATCCGCGACGGCAAGCGCCAGTCGGTCAACGTGCGGTCCGGCACGCGGCCGTCCGAGCGCGAGCTGGCGGCCAACGACAACTCGGGCGGCCCCGGCCGTCCGGGCATTCCCGGCGCGCCGCCGACCGCCCGCGCCCCGGTGCTGGGCATGTCGCTGAGCCCGCTGGACGAGCCCACCCGCAACCGGCTGAACCTGCCGGCCGAGGTGCGCGGCGCCGTCGTGGACAACGTCGACCAGTCGTCCGACGCCGGCTCCAAGGGCCTGCGCCGCGGCGACGTGGTGACCCTGGCCAACGGCCGCGCGGTCGCCACCCCGCAGGAGTTCGCCGCGGTGGTCGACGCCGCCAAGAAGGCCGGCCGCACCAGCGTGCTGGTGGGCGTCTACCGCAACGGGCGCACCGCCTTCCTGCCGATCAAGGTTTCGGGGTAGGTTCCCTCCCTGGAAAGGGATGGGAATCACATGCGGATCCTGATCGTCGAGGACGACCTCGAGGCGGCCGAAGCCATGGCGCGCGGCCTCACCGAGGCCGGCCACGACTGCACCCGCGGGGCCGACGGCGAGGAGGGCCTGGCCCACGCCCGCGACGGCGAGTTCGACGTCATGGTCGTCGACCGCATGATGCCCAAGATGAACGGCGTCCAGCTCGTCGAGACGCTGCGGCGCGAAGGCGACCGGACGCCGGTGCTGTTCCTGTCGGCCCTGGGCGAGGTCAGCGACCGCGTCGACGGCCTGCAGGCCGGCGGCGACGACTACCTGGTGAAGCCCTACGCCTTCCCCGAGCTGATCGCGCGGATCGAGGCCCTGGCCCGCCGTCGCGACACCGGCTCGGTGCAGACCCTGCTGAAGGTGGGCGAGCTGGAGATGGACCTCATCGCCCGCACGGTCCACCGCCAGGGCAAGGAGATCGACCTGCAGCCGCGCGAGTTCCAGCTGCTGGAATTCATGATGCGCCACGCTGGCCAGTCGGTGACACGCACCATGCTGCTGGAGAAGGTCTGGCACTATCACTTCGATCCTCAGACCAACGTGATCGACGTCCACATCTCGCGCCTGCGGTCCAAGATCGACAAGGGCTTCGACCGCCCGATGCTGCAGACCGTGCGCGGCGCGGGCTACCGGCTCGACGCTTAGGGGTCCTGGCGCGTGGCCGTGCGCATGCCGCGCATCTTCCGGACGGCGCCGTTCCGGCTGACGCTGCTGTTCGTGCTGCTGTTCGCCAGCGCGGCCTTCGCGTTCCTGGCCTACATCTACGTGGCCACCGCCGGTGAGGCGACGCGGCGCACCGATCAGGAGATCCGGCGCGAGATGCGCAGCCTGGTCGACGTCTACGACCGCGCGGGCGTGGACGCCGTGAACCAGTCGCTGATCCAGCGCGCCGCCAGCGAGAAGCCGTTCCTCTACCTGCTGCTGACCAAGGACGGCCGCCGCATCTCGGGCTCGATCGAGGAGAGCCCGGTGGAGGACTTCGCCGGGGAGCCAGCCTGGGCGACGTTCCAGGTCACCGACATGGACACCGAGGGCCGCGAGGTGAAGCACCCCGCCCGCGGGCTGCAGCAGAAGCTGCACGACGGCGAAATCTTGTTCGTCGGCGCCGACGCCGGCGAGGACGAGGCCTATGTGGCCCGCGTGGTCCGCGCGCTGTGGGCCTCGGTGGCCCTGGTCGTGCTGCTGGGCCTGGCGGGCGGCCTGCTGGTCAGCCGCAATGTCTCGCGCACCATGGTCGACCTGATCAGCGTGGTGGAGCGGGTGAGGAACGGCGAGCAGGGCGTGCGCGCCCGGGTCCGCGGCGCCCGTGACGAATTCGACGAGCTGGCCCAGGGCGTCAACGACATGCTGGACCGCCTGGAGCGCTCCATGCAGGGCCACAAACATGCAGGCGACGCCATCGCCCACGACCTGCGCTCGCCGCTGACCCGGCTGCGGGCGCGGCTGGAGACCGCCTACATCGACGTCGAAGCCGGCAAGGGCAACGCCGAGGAGGCGCTCGCCCAGGCGCTGGACGACACCGACGGGGTGCTGAAGACCTTCGGCGCGGTGCTGTCGATCGCTCGGCTGCAGGCCGCCGGCCAGGCGCCGAACCCGACGCTGTTCGATCCCTCCGACCTCGCGGCCGACATCAGCGAGCTCTACGAGCCCTTCTGCGAGGAGAAGGACATCGAGTACGCCGCCGAGACGGCCAAGGACCTGACGGTGCGTGGCAACCGCGAGTTCCTGGCCCAGGCGCTGGCCAACATCCTGGACAACGCGGTGAAGTATACGCCGGCCGGCGGGGCGATCATGCTCCGCGTTCGGCGGCGTTCGTCGGGCGAGGTCGAGTTCTCGGTCACCGACACCGGCCCCGGCGTCCCCGACGAGGACCGCGAGCGCGTCATCCAGCGCTTCGTCCGCCTGGAGAACAGCCGCAACCAGCCGGGCGCGGGCCTGGGCCTGTCGCTGGTCGCGGCGGTGGCGGAGGCGCACGGCGGGCGGCTGGAACTGTCCGAGGGGCCCGGCAAGGTGGGCGAGATGGGCCCCGGCCTGCGCGTGGCGTTCATCCTGCCGCGGGCCTAGGCTTCCCGCATGATCCTCGCCGACGCCCTCAAGCCCTGCGGTCCCGTGCTCGACGCGAAGGCCGCCGAGCGCGCCCGCGAGATCATCGCCGACCGGGCCTGGACGCCCGAGCTGGAGCGGGCCTGGCCGGCGCTGGCCCCGGTCTTCGGCGCCTCGCCCTATCTCGCCGGCCTGGCGCGGCGCGATCCCGAGCGGCTGGCGTCGATGCTGGCGGACGATCCGGATGCGCGGCTGGCCGACATCCTGGCGCGCACGCAGGCCGTGGGGGCGCTGATGCCCGACGCGGCCCAGGCGCCGCTGCGGCGGCTGAAGCAGGAGCTGCACCTGCTGACCGCGTTGGCCGACCTGGGCGGCGCCTGGGATTTGGATCAGGTGACCGGCGCCTTGACCTGCTTCGCCGACGCCGCCGTCACCGCCTCGCTGTGGGCCGCCGCGCGGGGGGAGCTGGACGCCGGCCGGCTGGCGCGCCTGGGCGAGGGCGAGCGCGGCCCCGTGCCCGGCTGGTTCTGCATCGCCATGGGCAAGCAGGGCGCCTTCGAGCTGAACTACTCCAGCGACATCGACGTCTCGGTCTTCTTCGAGCCCGAACCCCTGGCCGAGGTGCTGGCGCCGGACGTGGAGGTCCAGGCCTTTGCCGTGCGGCTGACGCATCGCGTGTCGGACCTGATGCAGGCCAAGACGGCCGACGGCTACGTCTTCCGCATGGACCTGCGCCTGCGGCCAGATCCATCCTCGACGCCGCCTGCGGTGCCCGTCCCCGCGGCCCTGGAGTACTACGAGACCGTCGGCCAGAACTGGGAGCGGGCGGCCTTCATCAAGGCCCGCGCCTGCGCCGGCGACGCCGTCGCGGCCGAGGCGTTCCTGGGCGAGCTCATCCCCTACGTCTGGCGCAAGAACCTCGACTTCGCCGCCATCGCCGACATCCATTCGATCAAGCGCCAGATCCACGCACACAAGGTGGACGAGCGTGTCTCGGCCAAGGGCGTCGACCTGAAGCTGGGTCGGGGCGGCATCCGCGAGATCGAGTTCTACGTCCAGACGCAGCAGCTGATCCTGGGCGGCCGTCATCCCGAGCTGCGCAGCAACCGCACACTGGACGCGCTCCAGGCCTTGGTCGAGGCCGGGCGCGTGGCGCCGGGCACGGGCGTCGAGCTGGCCGAGGCCTATCGCCGCCTGCGGGCCATCGAGCACCGGATCCAGATGCTGGAGGACGAGCAGACCCACAAGCTGCCCGAGGCCGACGGCGACCGGAAGCGGGTGGCTGCGCTGTCCGGCGACGCGCCGCTGCGCAGCTTCGACGCCGAGATCACCCGCACGCTGAAGGCGGTGAACGCGCGCTACGGCGAGCTGTTCGCCGAAGAGGAGCAGCTGTCGTCGCGCTTCGGCAGCCTGGTGTTCACCGGCGTCGACGACGACCCCGAGACCCTGGCCACCATCGCGCGGATGGGCTTCTCCAGCCCCGCGCGGGTCTCGCAGACCATCCGGCTCTGGCACCATGGCCACGTGGCCGCCACGCGGACCGAACGCGGCCGCGAGCTCTTCACCCGCCTGGCGCCGCGCCTCCTGGAGGCCGCTCATGCGACGGGAGCGCCGGACGCGGCCTTCAACCGCTTCTGCGACTTCTTCGGCGGGCTCTCGACCGGCGTGCAGCTGCAGTCGCTGTTCCTGGCGCAGCCCAAGCTGTTCGAGCTGGTGGTCCAGGTGCTGGCCTTCGCGCCGAAGCTGGCAGCGACGCTGTCGCGGCGGCCGGCGGCGATCGACGCCATGCTGGACCCGGACTTCTTCGAGGCCATCGACATCGGGACCGAGCGGGCCGACATGCGTCGCGCCGTCTCGCGCGCCGACGGCTTCGAGGCGGCGATGGACGTGGTGCGGCGCATCCATCGTGAGCAGGCGTTCCGCGTGGGCGTGCAGGTGATGAGCGGCGCGGCCTCGGCCGAGGTGGCGGGCCGCGCCTTCGCCGACCTGGCGGACGTGTGCATGGAGACCCTGGCGCCCGCGGCCCTCGCCGAGACCGAGCGGATGGGCGGGGCGTTCCCGGGCGAGGTGGCGGTTGTGGCGCTGGGCAAGTGCGGCTCGCGCGAGATGAGCGCCAGCTCGGACCTCGACCTGATGACCCTCTACCGAGCCCACGACCCGGCGGCGGCGTCCGGGATCAAGGGCTGGGACGCCTCGGCGTTCTATGGGCGCTTCACCCAGCGGCTGATCGCGGCGCTGTCCAGCCCGACCGCTGAGGGCCAGCTCTATGAGGTGGACATGCAGCTCCGCCCCTCGGGCACCAAGGGGCCGGTGGCGGTGAGCTTCGCTGCCTTCGGCCACTACTACGAGGGCGAGGCCGAGACCTGGGAACTGCTGGCGCTGACCCGGGCGCGGGTGGCCTGGGCGACCTCGGCGGCCTTCGCGGCCGACGCCCAGGCCGCGATCGAGGGGGCGTTGCGCCGGCCACGCGACCCGAAGAAGACCGCCCGCGACGTGCGTGAGATGCGTGAGCTGCTGGAGCAGGAGCGGCCGCCCAAGGGCGATTGGGACCTGAAGCTCTCGCCCGGCGGCCTGGTGGACATCGAGTTCGCCGCCCAGTTCCTGCAGATCGTGCACGCGGCGGCGGGCGGACCGCTGGCGCCGAACACGGCCGCGGCCCTGGCGCGCCTGGGCGAAGCGGGCCTTGCGCCCCTGCAGCCGCTGGCGGCCCTGGGCGAGGCCTGGCGGCTGCAGCAGGACCTGACCCAGCTCCTCAAGGTGGCGCTGGACGACAACCCGAGCCCGGACGAGGAGCCCAAGGCGTTCCAGGCGCTGCTGGCCCGCGCCGGCGGGGCGAAGACCTTCAAGGCGCTGCGAGCGCGGCTGGACGCGGCGCAGGCCGAGGCGCGCAGGGCCTACCTCGAACTCGTGAAGGGCTAGGCGACGGAGTCCGCCGCAGGGAGCGTGGAAGAGGCCAGGGGGCATGACACGCAGTCCCGAGGACCCATGAACCGCATCCTTCTCGTCGCGGCCGCCGCCGCGCTCCTGGCCACCGCCGCCCAGGCCCAGCCCGGCCTCGGCGGGCGCCGACAGCCGGACCCCGACACCGACCACGACGGCAAGGTCACCCTGGCTGAGTTCAAGGCCCTGAACGCCGAGCGGCAGGACCGGCTGTTCGCCCGCATCGACGCCAATAGGGATGGCAAGATCACCCAGGCCGAGGCCGACGCGGCCGGGCAGCGCGCCGAAGCGGCGGGTCGGCAGGGCGGGGGCGGCATGATCATGCGCGCCGACGCGAACGGCGACGGCGCGGTCACCAAGGCCGAACTGGCGGCGCTGGGCGAGCGGCGCTTCCAGACGGCCGACACCAACAACGACGGGTGGCTCTCCAAGGGAGAGTTGCTCAGTATGCGGCAGCGGCGTGGCGGCGCTGGCGCTCAGTAGACCCGCCGCCTTAGGCGAGGCCAGGCTTGGGGGATCCCGACGAGGAGCTCTTGTCGCGTGTCGCGTCGGGCGATCCGGCCGCGGTGCGCGCCCTCGTGGGCCGCAAGCTGCCTCGCCTGCTCGGCCTGGCCGGCCGGATGCTGGGCGACGCCCAGGAGGCCGAGGACGTGGCCCAGGAGACCTTCCTGCGCGTCTGGAAACAGGCGCCGAAGTGGAAGCCCGGGGTGGCCAGGTTCGACACCTGGCTGCACCGCGTGACACTGAACCTCTGCTACGACCGCCTGCGGCGCCGGCGCGAACTGGCCTATGCCGAGCCGCCCGAGCAGGCGGACGAGGGCCCGGGACCGGATCGCGGCCTGCAGGCCCTGGACGCCGGCCGGCGGGTGAACGCGGCGCTGCAGGCGCTGCCGGATCGCCAGCGCGAGGCCATCGTGCTTTGCCACTACCAGGAGCTGGGGAACATCGAGGCGGCCGCCGTGATGGGGGTGAGCGTCGAGGCCCTGGAGAGCCTGCTGGGCCGTGGCCGCCGGGCGCTGCGGGCGGCACTGATCGATTTGAAGGAGGCTTGAGACGGCATGACTCCTGAGCGTTTCGAGACCCTCGCGGAGGCCTATGGCGGCGACGTCGCCCGTTGGCCGGACGCCGACCGCGAGGCCGCCGCCGCCTTGATGGCGGAGGAGCCGGCGTGGGCGGGCGATATCCTGGCCCGCGCCGGCGAGCTGGACGCGGCGCTGGCCACGTTCGCCGCGCCGCGAGGAGCCTCCGACCTGACGGGCCGGATCCTCGCCAGTGCGCCGCAGCCGCGCGCCCGCTGGATCGGCTGGCTTGCGCCGGCCGGCATGGGCGCTGGTCTCGCAGCGGCCTGCGCGGCGGGCGTTCTGGTGGGGGCTCAGCTCCATGCCGCATCGTCCACCCCGGCTGCGTCAGAAGCGGACGCAGTGGTCGCCGTCGTGGGCGACGACGACCTCAGCCTGCTGCTGGACGAGGACGCATGATCGACCGCCCCATCCTCCACGGCGCGCTCTTCGTGTCGCTGGCGCTCAACGTGTTCATCGGCGGCGCGTTCGTGGGCGCGCACCTGGAGAAGGTCAGGGCGCCGCCGGCTGCGCCAGGTGAGGGGGTGGCCCAGGCGGTCCAGCGCAACCCGCTGATCACGGCCGTCCGCGCGCTGCCGCCGGAGCTGCAGCAGGCGTGGCGGGACGGGAACCCGGCCTTCGCCACGACCTATGCGCCGAAGGCCCGCGAGGCGCGGCGGCTGGCGCGGGAGACCATGCAGGGCTTCGGCGCCGAGCCGTTCGACCCGCAGGCGGCGACGGCCAGCCTGGAGCGGGCCAGGGCCCTGGAGCATGAGGCGCGGGTCGCCATGGACCGGCGGATCGTGGCGTTCGCGGCGACCCTGCCCCAGGCCGAGCGGGCCCGGTTCGGCGAGGCGCTGGCCCGGCCCCGGCTAGGCCGCGGCGGCGCCGGGGAGGCTGGCCGGCCGGCTCTGCCGGACCGGTAGGGCGAAGCTGGCGACCGTGCCCTGGCCGGGCGCGCTCTTCAGGTCCAGCAGCCCGCCGTGCATCTCGACGAGCGACTTGGTGAGCGCCAGGCCGAGGCCCGTGCCCTGGGTGGTCTTGGAGTGCTGGCTCTCGACCTGCTCGAACGGGCGGGCGAGGCGCTCCAGGTCCTGGGGCGAGATGCCGATGCCGGTATCCTGGACGCTGATCCGCACCCGCTCGCCCAGCGGGTCGTCGCGCTTCTCGCCGCGGACAGTGACCCGACCGCCGCGGGGCGTGAACTTGATGGCGTTGGAGAGCAGGTTCAGCAGCACCTGCTTCACCGCCCGGTGGTCGGCCTCCACGTCGGGCAGGTCGACGAAGTCGAGGATCAGGTTCAGGCCGGCCGCCTCGGCGCGGTTGCGGACCAGGCGCAGCGCGTCCTCGGCGATCTCCTCGACGCACAGCGGCTCGAACCGCAGGGTCATCTTGCCGGCCTCGATCTTGGACATGTCGAGGATGTCGTTGATCAGGGCCAGCAAGTGCTGGCCGGAGCTGAGGATGTCGCGGGCGTAGTCGCGGTAGCGGGCGTCGCCCAGCGGGCCGTACATCTCGCCCGACATGATCTCGGAGAAGCCGTTGATGGCGTTCAGCGGCGTGCGCAACTCGTGGCTCATGTTGGCCAGGAACTCGCTCTTGGCCTGGCTGGCGCCCTCGGCGCGGATCTTCTCGGCCTCGTACTTGCGGGCCAGTTCCGAGAGCTGTTCCTGGCTCTGCTCCAGGTTGATGACCGCGCGGCGGAGCTCCTCCTCCTTGATCCGGCGGGCCTCCTCCTGGGTCTTCAGTACGGTGATGTCGGCGGCGGTGACCACCAAGCCGCCCTCGGCCGTGGGACGCTCCGAGATCTGCACCCAGCGTCCGTCCGACAGCTCGGCCTCGCGCACGCCGCGGCGGCCGCCTGGGGCGGGGTACTCCTGGCGGATGGCCATGCGGCCGGCGCGCTCGACCTGCTCGCGGCCGACGCCGGCCTTCAGGATCTCGGGGTCGAGCTGGAAGTAGCTGCGGAAGTTCTTGTTGCACATCACGAGGCGGCCGTTGCGGTCCCACAGGACGAAGGCCTCGGAGGTGCTTTCGATGGCGTCGCGAAGGCGGCCCTCGGCGGACTGGGCGCGGGCCTGGGCCAGGCGTTCCTCGGTGACGTCCAGGGCGACGCCGATGATGCGGGCGAAGCCCCCCTCGGGGCTGTCGCCGAAGCCGCGGCCGCGGAAGTCGATCCAGACCGGGCGGGCGCCGGCCAGGGGCGGCACGCGGAACGAGACGTCGAAGTCGCCGTAGATGGCGGCGGTGGAGAGCGCCTCGCGCATGTCGTCGCGGTGGCCGGCGGCGACGCGCTCCAGCACCTGCTGGCCGTCGACGAGGCCCGAGCGCCAGCCGAACAGCGCGGCGGTGACCTCCGACATGAAGATCTTGTCGGTCGCCAGGTCCCATTCCCAGATGCCGCAGCGGGCGGCCTCGACGGCCATGCGGAAGCGCTGCTCGCTGTCGTTGCGGGCGGCCTGGACGCGCTCGACGCTGCGCATCTCCTGGACCAGCAGGAGGCCGAGCGTCATGGCCGAGACCACGGCGACCACCAGCCAGATCACCAGCTCGAGCCGGGTGGGCGTGAACCACCAGATGCGGGTGACGGCCAGGGCGCCCAGGAGCCCCAGCAGGACGACGGCGGCCAGGATCGCGGGCCGCGAGTGGCGCGAGGTTCCGGGCAGCCGCCCGCGACCACGCCTTTCGGGCGTCACGCCTGCGAGATTCTGCCCCCCGCGTTCGGCCAAGGCCGCCGCTCCTTACGTCTCCCGCCGTTCGGCGTCCCCGAACAGGACGGGAGTCTATGCTGATCCGCCGCCCGAGGTCATCGCGGGCAATCGTCGCAATCAGTCGAGCGCGCGGGTCGCCAATTCGTAAACGTTCTTCGACAAGCCCTCGATAGCGACAATCCGCTCCAGCTCGGCCTTCATCAGCCTACCCAATTCGGGGCGCAGCCGCTTCCAGCCGCCCAGCGGGTCGACGAGGCGGGCCGCGGTCATGGGGTTGAAGCGGTCCACGGCGATGATCTGGTCGGCCAGGAAGCGGTAGCCGGCGCCCGAGGGGTCGTGGAAGCGGACCGGGTTGAAGTTGGCGAAGCTGGAGACCAGCGCCCGCAGGCGGTTGGGGTTCTTGGCGTCGAAGGCCGGGTGGGCCGTCAGGGCCAGGATGCGCCCCAGCGCCTCCTCGGAAGGATCGCGCGCCTGGACGGCGAACCACTTGTCGATGACCAGCGGCTCGGCCTTCCAGCGGTCGAAGAAGTCGGTGAGCGCCTCCTCGTACAGTGGGCCGCCGATCAGCATCAGGGCGTTCAGCCCGCCGATCATGTCGGTCATGTTCACCGAGGCCTGATAGTGGCCGAAGGCGATGTCGGCGATCTCGCTGCGCGGGTTGGCGGCCATCAGCTCCAGGGCGGCGTTGCGCAGCGCTCGGCGGCCCGCGCCGGCGGCGTCGGGCGAGAACTCGCCCAGGTCCTGCAGGCCGGTGTGGATGTGGCGGAGCTCGCCGTTCAGGTGCAGCGCCAGTCGTAGCCTGAGCGCCTCGCGGGCGTCGTGGATGGCGGCCGGGTCCACCGGGCTCTTCAACAGCGCCAGGTCGGTCTCGGCCGGCAGGCTGAGCAGCAGGGCCTTGAAGGCGGGATCCGACGCCTGGTCCACCAGGGCGCGGCCGACGGCCTCGGCATAGCGCTCCTCGCCCACCTCGTTCGGCCGACCGTCGGCGCGGGCCAGGATGAGGTCGGCGGCCAGGTCCTGGGCGGCCTCCCAGCGGTTGAAGAGGTCGGGGTCGGCGGCGAGCTGGACGTAGCGCTCCTTGGGCTCGGCGTCGGTCTTCATCACCACGGGGGCCGAGAAGCCGCGCAGGGCCGAGACCACGGGCATGGCGTCGACGCCGGTGAGCGTGACCTTGAGCTCGGGCTTGTCGAGCATGACCACGGTCTCGTCCGCCGCCTGGCCGTCGCGCTCGAAGGCCAGCGTGCGCCCCTCGTAGTCCAGCAGGCCCACGGTGACCGGGATTGGCACCGGGCGCTTGGTGGCCTGGCCGCTGGTGGGCGGGTTGGTCTGGGTGAGCGTCAGCTCCAGCGATTTCGCCGCCTCGTCGTACGACCCGGCGACCGTGATGCGCGGGGTGCCCGCCTGTTCGTACCAGGCGAAGAACTCCGACAGGTCGCGCCCCGAGGCCTCGGCGAAGCATTCGATGAACGCCTCGACGGTGGTGGCGTGGCCGTCCCAGCGGTCGAAGTAGAGATCCATGCCCTTCCGGAAGGCCTCGGCCCCGATCAGGGTCTTGAGCATGCCGATGACCTCGGAGCCCTTCTCGTAGATCGTGGCCGTGTAGAAGTTCTCGATCTTCATGTAGGCCGAGGGGCGGACCGGGTGGGCCAGCGGGCCCTGGTCCTCGGCGAACTGGCGCATGCGCAGGGCCTTCACGGCCTTGATGCGGGCCACCGCATGGCCGCGCATGTCGGCGCAGAAGCCCTGTTCGCGGAAGACCGTCAGGCCCTCCTTCAGGCAGAGCTGGAACCAGTCGCGGCAGGTGATGCGGTTGCCGGTCCAGTTGTGGAAGTACTCGTGGGCGACCACGGCCTCGATGCGCTCGTAGTCCACGTCGGTGGCCGTGGCCGGGTCGGCCAGCAGCAGCGAGGAGTTGAAGACGTTGAGGCCCTTGTTCTCCATGGCCCCGAAGTTGAAGTCACGGACCGCCACGATCATGAACAGGTCCAGGTCGTACTCGCGGCCGTAGGCCTCCTCGTCCCACTTCATGGAGCGCTTCAGCGCGTCCATGGCGTAGGCGGCGCGGGGCGCCATGCCGGGGTCGACGAAGATGCGCAGGTCGACGGTGCGGCCGCTCATGGTGACGAGCTTGTCCTCCAGCACGTCCAGCTCGCCGCCCACCAGGGCGAAGAGGTAGCAGGGCTTGGGGAAGGGGTCGTTCCAGACGGCGAAGTGACGGCCGCCCGGCAGCTCGCCCCGCTCGATCAGGTTGCCGTTGGCCAGGAGATGCTGGATCTTGCGGTCGGCCTCGATGCGCACCGTGTACTTCGACAGCACGTCCGGGCGGTCGGGCCAGAAGGTGATCTTGCGGAAGCCCTCGGCCTCGCACTGGGTGCAGTAGCGGCCTCCCGACATGTAGAGGCCTTCCAGCGCCTTGTTGTTCTCGGGGTCGATCTCGACCTCGGTCTCCAGCACGAACGCGTCGGGCAGGTTCGGGATGGTGAGGAACTCGGCGTCGATCGTGCGCTCGCCCTCGGCCAGCACGCGGCCGTCGATGGCCACGCTGACGGGTTTCAGCCGCTCGCCGTTGAACACCAGCGGGTCCTTGTGCTCGCCGTTGCGCCGCACGTTCAGCCTGGCCTTCACCCGCGTGGTGTTGGGGGCCAGGTCGAAGGTGAGGTGCACGTCGTCCACCAGGAAGGCGGGCGGACGATATTCGGAGAGCCGGATCGGCTGAGGGGTCTCTGTGCGCATGGCGACCATCTAGGCGTCCGAGTGCGGCGGCGCCAAGGCCACGGCGCGAACTTCATCCTGCCGCGGGGCGACCAGTAGACAAATCGACGTTCTTCGAATCTATCCTTGGACGGGGCTCAAGTAGGGGCGTTCGGGGCGTTGCCGACCTATCGGATCTATCACGTCGGAAGCGGCGGTCGTCTGCGCGTGGGCGAGACGTTCGTGGCGGAGGGCGATCGCGAAGCGGTGGCGCGGGCGCGCGGCCAGCTCGTGCCCGGCCAGCCGGCGGAACTGTGGGAGTGGGGCCGGCCGATCGGACGGTTCACGCGGGATCACGAGTTCATCCCGGACACGCGGTAGGGCGCGCGCTCCGGCCGGGTGGCTTTGTACGTGCCGCAGGCGCCGTCGGAACCACGGACCACACGGACGCGCGGCCGCACGGCGCGGGGCGAGCGTGCTCCGTCCGTGTGGTCCGTGTGATCCGTGGTCGATAAGGGGCGCTGACGCGCCTCGGCGGCTGGAAAGCCTGCACGACGCCTAGTCGTCGGGCGGTTCGGGCCAGTCGTCGGGGGGATCGGGGAGGTCAGGCCACGCAGCGGCGACCTCTTCGGGCAGGTCCAGGAGGACGCAGGCGCGGATTATGTGTTCGTCGAGGGGGCGGACGACCCATTGGCCGTCCTGCTCGACGAGGCCGAACGCATCTTCGGCGCTATCGCGGTCCAGGCGGCCGCGGAGGATCTCCAGCAGCTTGCCGGCCTCCTCCCAGTCGTCGGCGTCGCCGGCCTCGAACTCGTTCCAGATGACGCGGCGCACGCCGGTCTCCACGGCTTCGACGCGCTCGGCGATGCGGGCGGGATCGCGGGGCGGCGGCGGCGGGCCTGAGGGCTTGGGCGGGGCCTCGCGCTCGGCCTGCGCCTGCTCGCGCTTCACCCGCTCCAGCAGGGCCAGGCTCTGGCGCACCGAACGCGCGATGCGCTGATAGGCGCGGGCCAGGTCGGTGACCTCTTCCGTCGCCGTCGTGGCCATGGCGCAGGCGTGGACGTGCCGCGCCAGCGTCATGTCCAGCCCGGCCAGCTGGGCCAGCATGGCCTGGGTCGGATCGACGTCGAGGATCGGCGGCGGGGCGTCCATCCGCGGAGTGGAACATGCGCCTACGTCAGAAGCGGACGTAGTGGGGTGGGGGCTTTCCGGGAAATATTCTTTGAGATTCGTAGATGGAGCCCTCGCCGGCTGAAAGCTCTCCGGGTGAATGGAGACCGGTGGCTCCCGCCAAGTCGCGCGGCCGGCATGCCAGAGCAGACCCGCCGCAGAGCCCCATCGGGCCCGGCTCTACGGCCCGCGCGGACTTTCGGCCGGGATGACAGCTCATAGTCCCGGAACCAATCCAGTCCGGCCCCTAAGCCGCTACGACCCCGCCATAGCGGCCGACGGCCTCCGGCGGCGCAGGGTCGCGTCGGCGAGGCCGAAGTCGAGGAGGCGCAACGCACTCGCGCCTGAGGGGAACGATGATGGGACCGGCGACTATCGGGGTATCCGTGATCTTCGAATTAACCATTCGTTTATCCGGAGGCGGGGAATGCGGAAGTATCTGATGGCGGCGGCGCTGGGCGCCATGGCCTTGGCCGGTGCGGGCGGCGCGTCCGCGGCGGTGATCTTCGAGACGGGCGCCGACGGCCCCGCCAACCAGAACGTGGACTGGGTCGAGGAAGCTGTCGGCAACGGCGACAACACGATCATGGGCGTGATCAACGGCACGACCGTGGGCGTGAAGGCGGTGAGCAACGAAGACCTGAAGACGACCGGCAACGGCGGCGTGGTCTGGATCACGGGCAACGACAACACGCTGCGGACCCTCACCTACAGCCTGGTGGGCTACAGCTTCGCGTCGTTCGAAGTCGACCTGAAGGACCCGACGGGCAACAATCCGACGTGGGAGGTCACCTTCGAGACCGACAACGGCTCGACCCAGACCTTCACGAACTTCAACGGCGGGTTCATCTCGGCCTATACCGACGACGGATCCCACATCAAGACGGTCAGCTTCGCCACCAACGCGGACATTTCCGGCACCGGCCAGACCCGCTTCGGCGGCCTTCAGGCCGACGCGGTGCCCGAACCGGGGACCTGGGCCCTGATGATCGCGGGCTTCGGAGGCGTGGGCGCCATGCTGCGCCGCCGCCGCGAAGCGCTGGCCGGCTAACCCAACGCCTGCCTGCGAAGCGCCCCGGTTTCCCGGCCGGGGCGCTTTTCATTTGTCGCGAGGCCTGAGCGGCGCGGCTTGCGCCGAGGCTTACCGCCGGGGTCCCTCGCCGCTCCGCAGGGCCGCCGACGCGGGCGACAGGAACGGGGACACCCCGACCATCTCGCGGACCGCCTCGACGGGCAGGTCCCACAGCTCGCTCCAGCGGACGCCCAGCAGGGGTGGCGTCTGGCGGCCGTGCATCCAGCCCATGAAGACCGACTCGAGCACGAGCTCCAGCCTGGGCGGCCGTTCGAACGCCACGGTGGCGAGGGCGAGCGCCAGCAGGATGGCCGAGTAGTGATGGCCGAACTGGGCGAGCTTGAACGCGGCGAAGCCCAGTTCGTCCAGGTCGTTCTGTCCGTAGCCCGCGAGCGCCGCCCAGACGCCGTCGCATTCAAGGACACGGGTGTTCAGATACCCCAGCACGGGCGGCAGTTCGTCGAGCGCGAGGTCGCCGGCGTCGATCGCCAGGCCGCCGCGCGCGACAATCTCGCGATAGGCGAAACCGCCGAACGCAGCCGGCGGCGACTGGGCCAGGCGCGCCATGTCGGGCCGGTCGAGGACGCCGGCGGCCACCGCCTCGGCCACGCCGGGGAAATCCAGCGCCGCGTCGGCCACCCGCCGGTTCAGGTCGGACCCTGCGAGCTTCGCGAGCCCGATCATCGCGTCGGTGAACGGCTGGCGCAGCCGGCTCGCCGCGGGGGCGTCCACCGCCCGCCAGAAGGCCTGCCAGAAGTCCGAGCTGGGCCCCGGGTGCTGGGCGCCCCGGGTGCTGGGCGGATAGGTCTGCCCGGACAGCCACCCGTGGGCGGCGCCGTCGTAGACGTCGATCAGTCGGCCGGGCGCGTAGACCGCCACGTGCAGCAGCTTCGCCGCCAGCGCGCGCAAGCCGACGCCGGTGACCTCCGTGCGAAGGCCGACCGCGAGCGCGCCGGCGTCGCCCCGGCCGCTCATGGCCATCTTCTGGAACGCGACGCGGATCGATCCTTCGATCGTGTCGGTCGGCATCCTTCCCCCCCGAGAAGCGTGCCTCGCGAAGAAGCGAGATTCATCGAATTATTGATATTTGCGAGTGTGGCGCCAGTCACCGGAGGTTGAGGCCGCCGGCCGGGCCGCCGACGCCCGCCTGACGCGAGGTCACGCTTTTCTTGAGCGTCGCCCGCGCGCAATGCTTCGTCCCTGAGGAAACGCCAGACCGGTCGAACCGGCGGGGACGAGGCCATGAATTTCGACTTTTCCGACGACCAGAAGTTCCTGAAGAACGAGGCGCGGAAGTTCCTGGAGGCGAACTGTCCGACCTCGCGGGTGCGCAAGGTGCTGGACGATGACGCGAAGGCCTTCGACGCCGAGCTGTGGGCGGCGGTGGCCGGGCAGGGGTGGCTGGGGGCGGCGATCCCGGAAGAGTTCGGCGGGCTGGGGCTGGGGCACATCGAGCTGTGCGCCATCGCCGAGGAACTGGGACGCGTGGTGGCGCCGATCCCGTTCGCCTCGACGGTCTATTTCCTGGCCGAGGCCCTGATGCTGGCCGGCAGCGAGGCGCAGAAGGCGGCGCTGTTGCCGAAGATCGCGGCGGGCGAAGTGATCGGGTGCGTGGCCTCGTCCGAGGGGCCGGGCGTACCGACGGCGGGCGGGGTGCAGGCGACGGTGAGCGGCGGCAAGCTTTCGGGCGTGAAGCTGCCGGTGACGGACGGCGACATCGCCACCCATGCGCTGGTCCTGGCCAAGGAGAGCGGGCAGGTCGGGCTGTTCCTGGTCGACCTCGGTTCGGGCGTGACCCGCGAGGCGCTGAAGACGCTGGACCCGACGCGGGACGCGGCCCGGCTGACGTTCTCGGGCGTCGCGGTCGAGCGGCTGGGCGGGGCGGGCGAGGGCCTGTCGCTGCTGGAGCAGGTGACGGACCGGGCGGCGGTGCTGCTGGCCTTCGAGCAGTGTGGCGGGGCTGACCGCTGCCTGGAGATGGCCAAGGCCTATGCGCTGGAGCGCTATGCGTTCGGCCGGGTGATCGCGAGCTACCAGGCGATCAAGCACAAGCTGGCCGACATGTACGTGAAAAACGAGCTGGCGCGGTCGAACGCCTACTACGGCGCCTGGGCGCTGAACACCGGGGCGCCCGAGCTGCCGGTGGCGGCCAGCGCGGCGCGGATCGCGGCCAGCGAGGCGTTCTGGTTCGGGGCGAAGGAGAACATCCAGACCCACGGCGGGATCGGCTTCACCTGGGAGGTGGACGCGCACCTC
>Ga0209758_1000423_pt1 | contig 71797 bp, 78 predicted proteins | sample AraplaMF_Col_mMF_FD_184258 | JGI IMG/M metagenome (GOLD analysis project Ga0209758, IMG submission 184258) | Arabidopsis root microbial communities from the University of North Carolina, USA - plate scrape MF_Col_mMF (SPAdes) (version 2) | ecosystem: Host-associated > Plants > Roots > Endosphere... | reverse complement strand
TCCTGCTCTCGTTCCTCGTCACGATCGTTCCCGCGGCCGCCGAAGAGTCCGCGGCGCCGGATTTTTCCGGCGCCTGGAAGCGCGATTGCGAGAAGACTTACGGCCTGAAGATCAGGCGCATCGAGGACAAGGCGTATTCCATCGCGTTCTGCTTTCCCACCGGCTGCAACGATCACGCCTGGATTGCAAAGACGCCGATTGTGGGCGACCCAAAATTCAAGATCGTCTCGGAGACCGAGATCGCCCTGCGGCGCGTCGACGCGGACGGCTGGCTGATGTATCGCCGCTGCTCGCGCGATCCGGCATCCTGGACAAATCAGGCCGAGCACTTCCGGCAAGCCGGCTCGGCATTGCAATGAAAAAGCCCGCAGCGGATATTTCCGTGCGGGCCGAACCAAACTCGTCTCGATGATGGCAGTATGCCGGTGTTTTGCCCGACGTGTCAAACGAACGAATTCTTGCGAGCCGCGTTAGGCGGTCAGGAGGACCAGCCATGGCATCTCAGACGACCTCGTCCGCGACGTCGCGAAAAACTCCGGGGCCGAAACCACGCATCGACAAGGAACGCGCCAGGCAGGACGCGATCATCGAAGACCCCGGCGAAACGGAAGACGGGGATCGCGACCTCCTGCATGGCGACGGCGGAACCATCGACCTTCCGACGAAACCCGGCGATTTATCGAAGGATGATTAGGTCGCGCCGCGCGCATTCCGATGATGCCACTCTGCCGGTGTTTTGCCCGACGTGTCAACGAAGCGCGCAAGGAAGTCCCTTCCTTCCAGCTCTATATGTGGTGCGCAAGGGGCTTGCTTCAAGCCCCCGATGATCGCGTAGAAGCCTCGACCCGAACAACAAGTCGAGGGGTCACGACATGCCTGTATTGCTTCCGACATCCCGGTCGCGCGGCCGGACGAATGCAACACGCACGGCCGCCGGGGACCATGCGGTCGTCATCGCCGGCGGCGGTCCGACCGGCCTGATGCTGGCCGCGGAACTCGCGCTGGCGCAGGTCGATGTTGCCGTGGTCGAGCGCCGCGCGAGCCCGGAGCTGACAGGCACACGCGCCGGCGGCTTGCATGCGCGCAGCATCGAGATCCTCGACCAGCGCGGCATCGCCGGCCGCTTTCTGCACGAAGGGCAGATCGTCCAGCTCGCCGGCTTCGCCTGGACGCGGCTCGACATCAGCGATCTCCCGACCCGCCACGCTTACGGCCTCGCGCTGCGGCAGAGCCACATTGAGCGCATCCTCGCCGGCTGGGTCGAGGAGCTCGCCGTGCCAATCTATCGCGGCGTCGAGGTCACGGGGTTTGCGCAGGACGACGCCGGCATCGACGTCGCGCTGTCTGGAGGCCAGACGCTGCGGGCAGACTATCTCGTCGGCTGCGACGGCGGCCGCAGCCTGGTGCGCAAGGCGGCCGGCATCGATTTTCCCGGCACCGAGCCGACGTTGAGCAATCTCATGGCCGAGGTCGAGATGCGAGACCAGCCGATATTCGGCCTGCGTCACGACGGGCTCGGCTTCCACGGCCTCAGCAAGGCGGAGAGCGGACGCGTGCTCGTCGTCGCGACCGAGGCGACGCTCGCGCGCACCAGCGAGCCGACTTTGCGCGATCTCAGCGAGGCGCTCGTCGCCGTGTACGGCACCGATTTCGGCGCGCACAACCCCGCCTGGATCTCCCGCTTCACCGATGCCGCGCGGCAGGCCGCCTCCTATCGCCGGGGGCGTGTGCTGCTCGCCGGCGATGCCGCGCACATCCATCACTCCGTGGGCGGGCAAGGCCTCAACACCGGCCTGCAGGACGCTGTCAATCTCGGCTGGAAACTGGCGCAGGTCGTAAATCGCGTCTCACCCGAAAGCCTGCTCGACAGCTATCATTCCGAGCGCCATCCTGTGGCCGCGCGCGTGCTGCGCAACACCAGGGCGCAGATCGCCCTGCTCCGGCGCGCCGACGACGGCCTCATCGCCGCGCGCGAGATCTTCGCCGAGCTGCTCGTCATGGACGAGCCGCGCAGGCGTCTTGGCGCGGTGATGAGCGGGCTCGACATCCGCTACGATCTCGGCGAAGGCCATCCGCTGCTCGGGCGGCGCATGCCCGATCTCGACCTGACGATCGATGGCCGGCCGCAAAACCTGTTCACGCTTTTGCACGGCGCGCGCGGCCTGCTGCTCACGTTCGGGAAGCCTGACGTCACCGCGATCACGCCGTGGGCGGATCGCGTCGATGTCGTCGCTGCCGATCACGCCGGCGAATGGGAGCTTCCGGTCATCGGGCATGTCACCGCGCCAAAGGCCGTGCTCGTTCGGCCCGACGGATATGTGGCCTGGGTTGGGGACGAGATCGAGCTCGGACTAGCTGACGCGCTGACGAGGTGGTTCGGAGAGGCTGCGGCTTAGAGCGCAGCACCTGACGCACCGGCAAAACGAACAAGCCCGCGGGATGGCGCGGGCTTTGTTCCAAGCTCTTTCGATGGGGCCATTCTGCCGGTGTTTTTGCCTGACGTGTCAAAAGTCGACGACCTGGCGCGGCGCACGAAGAACTCCGTGCTCCCTCAATCCTGCCGAAGCATCGGCCGTATCCAGCGGGAGAACCACGCCTCAGCATCATTGCGCGAATTGCCTGAGCTATCCACTCCGAAGATCGGTGGTGGAATAAGGTAGCTCGGCTCATCCGCGAATACACCCATCGGCCTGCTTGTCTGCGTCGGCCGGCCATCCCCGGTCGGCACGGTCCAGCTTCCATACCGATCGTTGAATTCAGTCGATGGGAGGTAGGGGATCGGTGCACTCCCGGACGAGAATACGCTGCCTGCGTTCGCCTCATTCACACGGGTCAGACGCCGGGCTTCGTCGGGCGCGACGGCCTCCGCAGCCGGTGCGGGCGGTGCACCTGGCGCATTCGACGTCTGGGCAGGCACGGCGCCCGCCGGTGTTTCGATCCAGCTTCCGAAGCGGTCTACAAAGGTGCTGGGCCGAGCCGCATTCGACTCGTCTGCAGGACGGACGGAGTCGAACGGATTGTAAGGAGCCGCCCCCTTCGCGAAAACACTTCCATCGGCGGCTGTGGTCGCACTCGAGGTATTCGCAGAAAAAGCAGGTCGGCTGAGAGCGGCAGCGACTCCACCTGCGAGTATCCCAGCACCAAGCCCCTGCAGCCCAGGTGTCATCAGGGCGCCTGCGCCAAGCACACCAGCTCCCATTAGCAACGCAGAGCCTCGATCAGGAGGTGCCGGCGGCGGCCCTAGAACCTGAGAGCCATCAGAAAGACGCGTGAGCGGCTGGCCTGTCTCAGAATGGAATTGCAGGACTTGCGGCTCGGGCGGCACTGCCGTGCTGGGAGGTAATTGCATGGCACGCCGCGCTTCGGCCGACGGCACCGTGAATCCAGGCAATCCATAAGTCGAAAGCGGGTTGCTTGGTGCAAAACCTTCCGGCTTGTCAACACCCTCAAGAGGCGGCGGAATGAAGCCCGGCAGTCGCGCATCAATCACCGGGTGAACGAAGCCAGGTAGATGAGGAACAGATCCAACAGCTTCGAAATGCTGCGAAATCGGTGATCCTCGCGTGTACCGTCCTATGATTGCTAATTTGTCCGCAAGACTGAGCGTGCTGTCCGGAAGGAGGACGGGAGCGCGCAATGCGCCCTCCCACTGGCTAGCGGCATGGAGTTGATCGACGGTGTCCAGCATCTGCTGGATGCCGTCTCGATTATTGTCATTGTACGTTTCCCAGTTTTCGTACCACTCTTCAATACTCTTGTTTCCATCCTCCTTCGTCATTCCCGAAGGTGTATTGGCGAGCAAGTGCCCCTTCGACAGTGCGTACTTGGCCGTGCCAAGAAACCTGTTCAGTTCGGCATCGAGTTGATCAACAGCCGCTGTATCGCCTTCCTGGGCAGCTGCGAAAGATGGATGCGACTGGAGTTTACGGAGAAACTTGCAGAATATCTTGCTGTAGCTCCCGAGATGACCTCCCGTGTGCGGACTTGATCCAAGCTCGCGGGCTGCTTGCTCATTTGATGGAAGATCCATTAAATTTCTGATGCCGTTGAGGTTGAAACGATCGCCCAAGACCTTGAGCGTGAAGTGGCCGGCAAGGGCCCGCGGCAAGATATGATGGATCTGGAACATGCTAATCATTGCATTGCACCAAGGCGTCAATCAGCGCGGCCCCAAGACGTTTGGTGCCCGCATGCGGATGAAGGAAAATGAACTGGGAGTTTTGATTGCTTGTCGTTGCCATCGCGAGAAGCGAGAGCTAGCGATCAGCATGGCCTTCGAGATTCAGAGCGGTTCGCGCGATGAAATTGCTCGCAGCGGGGTTCTCGCATGAGCCGCCGAGCTACGAAGAACAGACAACAAAAAAGCCCGCGACATCGTCGCGAGCCCGCCTTTCTCTAGATCATACCACTCTGCCGGTGTTTTGCGCGACGTGTCAACGAGCAGCACCAACAGCAGACGCCAAACACCCCACGCTCGTTACGCCCGATGAGCCGGGCCGGAGAGCGAGGCATTCCCAATTGGCGGGCTCCCATGGTTGCGATTGCCGGCAGTCAGGTTGACGTCAGGATCGCGGGCAATCTCCTCATCCAACAATCTTCGCCTCTCTGGGTTATCCAGGTAGAAATGGCAGGGTGTGCTGAGGAACGCTCGATCAGATCGCCATGGACGCGACTCATGAAGCGCGAAACTATCGGCCGGCTCGAAAGGCACAGCCTTATCAGTTTCCTTTTCTAATCGTTCGAAGAGATCCCGGCGTGCCGAGCGCCATTTGCGCCTGCGCGCCCGCCCGGCTCCGCCAACAGAAATGCTCCGTCTCAACTCTTCATTGCTGAAGGGAAACGGTCTGGACCTCTTTGGCTGCCGATGCAACGTTGTACGCGAGCGACCCGACTCAATTGTCGAAGGAGCAAGGCCGATCAGCCTCTTGAGAGGTCTTTAAACCTAATTCTCTTGAGGCCCGCGGACTTGCATGCGTCCTTGAGTTCCTGATCGCATATGACCCTGCTTTCCATGTGAGCTATACGGAAAATGCGCGCATTGCCGATCGCGGCTTCCCTAAAGACCAGTTTGTCACCATAACAGAACTGATAGTATTTCCGGCCGTGGTCGAGATAGCGGATGTCGTCCCGGATTCCGATCCTCAAGCGTGATTGCGATTCATCCAGCGCGTCGAGGACGCGGACGACATCGCAGAGCCAATAGTTTGCCTCATCAAAGTGGCCACCATGCGGTAATCGCACGTCGCACGGCACAAATACAAAAGCCTCCGGGTCGAGCCTCTCAAACACAGCTTTGGTTCGGTCCGAAATCAGCCACCAATTGAAGCAGAGCTCCAGGTCATATGGCCGACTGCCGCGTGATTTATCAAACACGTAAGGCGCACACGGAGTAGAAGCCGGCAGACGAGATACGGCGTAGGGAGGCAGAATGCTCTCGTCCTTCACCCAAAAGCCGGGCCCGCCTCCTATTCTGAAATCGGGGCTCATGTCGTAGAAGCGGCGCTTTCGTGCTCTGGGGCGCCTCGCAGCAGAGACCGCCTTCTCATCACTCATGACTAAGCCTCGTTGAACATCATTCCCATACGGGCTCCCATGCAACAGCATGTTCAAACTCGGACAGCAGCCGCGCATCAATTCAATACTTGGTCGCATCGGTGAAGCCGATGCCCCTTACACCCGCTTCTTTGCACGCATCCTTGAACACCTGATCGCAGACGATCATGGGATAGAAGAGCAGCCTGAAGATATGAGCCGCCCCGACAGCGTCCTCCTTGAAGAGAAGGGTGCTTCTTTTGTTCAGATCGTAGACCTTACGCCCCGGCGTGGGGTACTTGATCTCGAGAACGGAGTTCGCTTCGTCGACGGCATCGAGAACTCTGACGACGTCGCAAAGCCAATAGGTTGGCGCCGCGCGGCCGTCCGGGTACCTCGTCTCGCATCTGACAAAACGAACTCCCTCCAAATCCAGCTTCTCAAGGAGGATTTTCATCCGCTCGGAAACGAGGTGATAATCGTGAAAGAGCTCCCAGTCCGTGGGAGCGCGGCCGAGTGACGTGTCGATCACGAGCCGCGGTGGCTCGGAGAAAGCCACGAAACCGCGCTCCCGTGGTGGAATGAGGACTTTGCGCTCGCCGGCGAGAGCTACGAGATTTTCCATCTCCCATCCCGGCGCTCTTTGAAACCTGAAATCCAGGCCCACGACGTAGAACTTTCGAACCTTGGCTTTGCCTCGGCGCCGTTCTGGAAGGGAGTGAGCCATCCGTCTTCTCTCGTCTACAACCAGGTCCATCTACTCAACAACAAAGCCCGCGGCATCCCGCGGGCTTCAACCAAACTCGTGTCGATGATGACATTCTGCCAGTGTTTTGCCCGACGTGTCAAACAAGCCCTCTGAACACGACACGAGCAACTCCTTCCGCACATCATCACACTCTACCGAGAACTACGTCGAACCGTCGCTACAGAACAACACCGGCAGGCCGAACTGATCGGAGTTCTTGTAGCGAACCGCGAAGCGCTCGCGATCATCGCGGCCAAACGTATCGCCGTCTTTGACCACAGGCCCGTGCTCGACCAGATAGGCGGCAAGCCCGTCCACCTTGGATATCAGGGTTGCAAGTGTCAGCTTGCGGGTCTCAAACTGGATTTCGCGCTCGGCAAATGCCGACAGCCCCGTCGTCACTGCGCCGATGCCGGCCCCTGACCGGTACGGCAGCATGTCGAACCACAGCGAAGAAGGATAATCGGGGAAAGGCGCAAACGATTGGATCGACATGTCCAGCCATAGATCGGCGGATCGTGCGACCTTGCCATTCCAGACCACGCCGCAGCATTGCGGCATGGTTGCAATCAACGCGCCTATGACGGCCGTGGTCAGACGCGCCGCAGACAATGGTTGCTGGTTTTGGCCAAGGACCGACACGATCAGATGGCCTCGGTGCCGTGCCGCGACTGCCTTGCCCTCCGGCCATGTCGTGGCAGCGCGCGACCACAGGCCTGTATCCTCGGGAATGGGCGCCGGCATCGACATCACCGCAACGAATTCGTTGCCGCAGCGTAGCAGGGGCGAGCCCTTGCGCATGCCGCCCTCGCCGACCCCGTCCACCTCCATCGGCAACTCGGGATGTCGCGCGCGAAGAGCTCCGGCAAGCGCAACCATGTCCGGCGTTGCCGGCGATTCCAACAAGACCAGCGCAAGAAAAGACTTACTCATCGGCCGCCCCACTAACCCGCCAGCCGTCACGAACTCAGACCACGGCTCGCCCATAGGTTGAATTTAGAACAAACAGGGAACATTGTCAACATGTGCCTCTCCTGCCGGAGTTTCCTGCCAATCGTCTCGGGATGCACGGGACACGGGCCCGGCCGGCCATGATCTTTCCCGGGATCGTCCCGAAAATGCGCCGAGCCCAGACGTTTTTAGCCACAATCGGAACCGACGTTCCGCCCATGAAATTTCTGGGCATGATTTCGCTTCTGGCGCTGCTCACGATCAGCGGGGCCGCCATTTCCGATCTGTTTCTGACGGCCGATCAGCACGTCGCGCGTGGGGTGGAGTAGCGCGGCGGGCACGGGTGCTTTTGTCTTGGGGGAGACAACGATGCTTTCGGTAGACCAGTTCTTGCGCTTCATCAGCGTGCCGGCCGTGTTCGCGGCCTTCATCATCGCATCGCAAATCTCGGCGGCCCTGTCGCAGGGCTAGTCAGCCGACCAGCGACGAGCCCAGCAAAGCGAGAACGGCCAGCGCCATGATGGCCGTGCCAAGCCAGCCCAGCACGACCAGCCACGACCGGGCCTTGAACCGGCCCATGATGGCGGCGCTCGCGACGATCAGCATCATCATCGCCATGATCGGAACGGCGACGATGCCGTTGAGCACCGCGCTCCACACCAGCATGTGAATCGAATCGATCCCGGTAAAGCCGAGGCCGAAGCCGATGATGGTGGCGGCCGCGATGATCGTGTAGAAGCCGACCGCCTTCTCGGGCCTTGCCTCCAGCGTGGCGCGCCAGCCGAAGATCTCCGCAACGCCGTAAGCCGCCGAGCCCGCCAGCACCGGAATCGCCAAAAGCCCGGTGCCGATGATGCCCAGCGCGAACAGCGCGAAGGTGAAGTCACCCGCGAGCGGCCGCAACGCTTCGGCCGCTTGCGTCGCCGAACTGATGTTGGTGACGCCGTTGGCGTGCAGCACCGAGGCCGTGGTCAGGATGATGAAGAAGGCGATGGTGTTGGACAGCAGCATGCCGACGATGGTGTCGGCCCTGATGCGCGCGATCTCGGGATCGCCGCCGCTCGGAAGGTCGCGCAGCGGCTTGTCGCGCTTGCCCTGGTTCATCTCCTCGACTTCCTGGGAAGCCTGCCAGAAGAACAGATAAGGGCTGATGGTGGTGCCGAGCACGGCGACGACCATCAGGAAATAGTCGCCGCTGACGTCCGCCTTCGGCCACACCGCGGCGAGCAGGGCCGTGCTCCACGGGATCTCCACGGTGAAGGCGGTGGCGACATAGGCGAACAGCGCCAGCGTCAGGAATTTCAGCACCGGCGAGTAGCGGCGATAAGGCACGAACACCTGGAGAATGGTCGATCCCGCCGCGAAGATCAGCGCATGCTCGTGATTGAGCCCGCCGATGACCAGCGACAGAGCCTCGGCCATTGCGGCGATGTCGGCGGCGATGTTGAACGTGTTGGCGACGACGAGCAGCGAGACCAGCCCCAGCACGATCCAGCGCGGCGCGATCTGCATCACGTTGGCCGCCAGCCCCTTGCCGGTGACCCGGCCGATCTGTGCGCTGACAAGCTGGATGGCGATCATGAACGGCAGCGTCAGAAACACCGTCCAGAGCAGGCCGTAGCCGAATTGCGCGCCGGCCTGCGAATAGGTGGCAATGCCCGAGGGATCGTCGTCGGCCGCCCCCGTGATGAGGCCGGGGCCGAGCCGTTTCAGCAGCGGCTGTGCGGACTTCTCCGGCGCGTCAGCGGCGCTGCGTTCGTTGGGGCGGTGCTGCTGCCGGTTCGACAAGGCCAACCTTCCGGAATTTCGAATTCACGTCTCAAGTGCGATCCTGGTCGCAAAGTTCCAGCGACGTATCGCTTTCGAATGCCGGCGCGCCGTCATCGCATCGGCACGTCGGTCAAAGACACCTGTAGGTCGGTACCCTTCAAAAATCTTTCGCACCCGCACTGTCGTCGGTCGCGGCTCTTGCTTTGCTTGTATCGCCTGTAGCGGCGCGATATCATGGCCAAACCCCCGCCTAGATTGCAATCAACACATCATGAGCCAACATTTACTGCCAACCAGGGTCGCGCCGCTGCAAGCAGAGCAGGCTGCCGCTCTCGACCGTGACGGCTACCTGCTGCTGCGCGGCGCGGTCCCCGCGGCATGGCGCGATGCGCTGCGCGCTGCCTTCGATGCGGGCGTTGGGAGCGGCGAGCAATGGACCGCTCCGCGCGGCGCCGGCTGGCGCCATTCTCTCGTCGATCTCGATTCGTCGGTGCAGCGAACCTGCCGCCTGACGCCCCTGCTGGCAGCCGCCGCGCGGATGCTGGGCGGTCCGTTTTTTCTCGCGCAGGTCGAGGGCCGCGAGCCGCTGAAGGATGGCGGCCACCAGCCGCTGCATCGCGACGGCGCGGGGATGACGGCCGTGGCCGCGCTCGTCTTCCTCGACGCCTACGGCCCGGACAATGGTGCAACGCGCCTCGTCCCGCGTGCCCTCGACCGCGGCGAGCCGGATGAGGGTCTGGCACTGGTCACGGTTGGCGAGCCGGGAGATATTCTGGTGTTCGACGCCGATCTGCCGCACGGCGCAGGCCGCAATCGCTCCGGCGCGCGACGGCGTTCGCTGCTGCTCAGCTTCATGCCGCTCGCCCATCGCGCGGCGATGGAGGCGAGCCGCACCATCCGCAACGTGCGCATGGACACCGGCGAGGTGTTTGCGCCCTGAACGGACCGGATGCGCCGCTCAGGACAACGGCGACAGATGCAGATAGCGCCCGTCGAACTGCGCCAGCTCCTGCAGCTTGTGCTCGTTGAGGATCCTCACCGTGCCGCGCTGTAGTTCCAGCACACCGTCGACGCGCAGATCGCGCAGGATGCGGTTGGTGTGCACGCTGGTCACGCCCATGGCCTCGCCGAGCTGCTCCTGCGTCAAGGGTATGGCGAAGGTGTTGTCGATGACGCGGCCGACGAGGCGAAGCCGCTCGCGCAGTTCGACGATCAGATGCGCCAACCGGTTATAGGTCGAGCGCTGGCCGACATTGACGATCCATTCCCGGGAGATCGCGGCATCGACCAGCGTGTCGCGCCAGAACATGTCGGCCACGCCCGGCCGCTCCCGGATCAGATCCTTCAGCGCCCTGTGTCCGACGAAGCCGAGCGTGCAATCGGACAGCGCGACGAGGTCGTGGTCAACCGTTCCGTAGTGCAGGTTCTGCAGGTTGGGAAGGTCGCCGGGAATGTGGATCGACAGGATCTGCCGCCGTCCGTCGGCGATCGTCTTCGAGCGCACGCAGAAGCCGTCGGCGATCAGGCAGCACTCGGTCGGCTGCTCGCCGTCGCGCAGCACGGTCTGGTTTTCGCGATAGTTGCGCAAGATGACGGGCAACGCGGCCAGTGCCTGCAGGTCCTGGTCGGCGGCACCGGTCGTGGTTTTCAGGCGCTGAAACAGCGGTGCCCAAATGCTGTCGCTTGTCACGTCACTCAATCCCCCACGCCCCAGGGCGCGTCGGGGGTCAAAAAGCATAAAGGCGGCCTTGCTGTTGACAACAAAGGTTAAATTGAGCCGCGGCGAGCTCGCAACATTGTGGACGATGCGTTTCCAAATCGGCCGGACCTAACAAATGTTAAGTCGCAGCGCGTGGCGCCAGCGACACGGCTTGAACATTCGTCATCTCGTGGGTTCGGAATTAGGAACCAAACAGCGAGCGGCTCGTTGCGCTGCCGTTTCGTGGTCGTGGCCAAAGCGTGTCACGCCGCTCGCCGGCCTCACTTGGGCCAGGGACAGGGATCGCGACCATCCGCGCATCGGGTGCGGACGCCGGACCTTAAAAAGGGGACTCGCTTGGCAGCCGATCTGATTTTCAAAGTCGCCATCATCACCTTGTTCACGTTCTCGGCCGTGCTCGCCTCCATGCTGTGGCTGAGGGTGTGAGCGGTAGCGGCGACATGAAAGCGGGTGTGATCGATCAGTCAGGAACGGCAAGTCTCTTGCCGCGTTTTCCCGGTGAGAACGCGGATCATCACCCCTATGGACTATCTGAAGACATGGACAGCCTGACGAAGCGCGAGCAGCCGGACCGCAGCAAGATCAACATGCACGAGCCCTTCGAGGTGAAATACTGGACTCATGCGCTGGGCGTGTCGAAGGAGGAGCTGAAGAAGGCCGTGGACAAGGTCGGCAATGCCGCCGCTGCCGTCCGCAAGGAGCTGGCGGCGATCAAGGCGCGCGAGGCCGAGATGCGCCCCTCTACTTGATGCTGACGAACATGCCCCAGGCGGCGGCCAGCGCCGCCCCGGTGAAGACGACCGCAGGGTTGTCGCAGAACGTGCCGCCATAGCTGCACACGTTGGCGCCGAACTGACCGAGCTCGTGATGACCCGCGGAGTAGAACAGTCCCGACAGCACCAGCAATGCGGCGGCGGCGTAATACATCGACGATCTCTCCGAAGCTTTTGACTCCGCCCTTGCGGGCGACGTGTCCCAGCCTGACGCGAACAGATTTCAGTCCGCCGAATCCGACGTGCCGGATTTGATTGAATTTTTCGACAGGTAGGTAAGACTCTTGCCCCCAACGGCGAACCTCGCCCAACCTGCCGGGTTTTGCTCAAGATTCATGTGAGAAGGGCGAGCTAGGCGATCCGCCCTCTGTCCATTCGACCGCTCCTGGCTAAGCAGGGCCGGATTGGGTGCCTCTTTCTGGCAATGGCATTTTGGAGTGGCGGTCGTAAAATTGCAGAACCTCCGGATTCCGCCCTCCAGCCGAGTTCGGAGCGCAGGCGGCCTCGCCACGCCCGGCGCCAAGCGTTGGCGGGGCCGCTGGGGCACCGTCCAAATGGGCACACATGGGAATTAGGACTACTCAACTTTTGCATTTGAGAAAATCCGCTGGCCGGGAAACAAATAGACGTCCGGGGCTGGCGACGCCTTTTCATTTCGCAATGATTGCAAACCCGGAAGGGGCCGCTGTGAGAGCAGCGGCCCCTTTGGTTTTGGGCCCGGGATTTTGCGGAATGGCCACGCGAGGTAGTCATGGCGCGATACTACTTCGATCTAAGAGAGGGAGTGGAGTTGTACCCGGACGAGGATGGCGTCGAGCTGCCGAGCCTACGAGCGGCGGAGATGGAGGCCGCCCGCGCCTTGGGCGCGATGGCCCAGGAGTTGGAGCCGGCGGCCGAAGGGCGGGATATAGCGATTGAGGTGCGAAACGAAGACGGGCCGTTGTTTCAGGTCGCGCTTGTGTTCGCGATCAGAAGACCCAAGCACTAGGGTTTCAAGGACTTGATGACGGCGCCAATGCTGGGACCGGCGAGCATCAGGATGATCGGGAAAAAACGGAAGGACGAGGAACGGCGCAGTGTCGATCGAGGTTGATCGAACATGCGGAGTGCTTCGATGGACCGGACCTCGATCTACGATGAACTGAACCGAGTTGAACGCGATGTGGTTGCGGGAGAGCGCCAGCTCGCTGAACAGGAACGGCTGGTTCTAGACTTGAAACGAGATGGTCAAGATATTGCAAAGGCTGAAAAGGAGCTAGAGCGGCTGCGTCAATGCCAGCGTCTACTCGATCAAGACCGTCAAAGGCTTCTATCGCTCCTGCAGCCCTGAGACAGCGAATACACTTCCCTCTGGATTGATCCGTTCATGGCAGAAATTGAGAGGCAAGAGCCAGGACCGAAGCCGCAGTCACGGTGCTTGCCGCGATCATGTATCGAGAGACCGCGAATGCCTTTGCACGCGTGGCTGCCGCAAAGGAGCTGCTTTATTGGGGTTGGGGAAGACCGGTGCTTCCGACGACTGACGAAGGTCCGGGTGAAGTGCTGCAACGGATCGAGCGCGTCATCGTGCATCCGGATCGTTCTTCCGAAATAGCCGATCAGAGCGATCGGGTGGAAGCTGGCTAGGAGGCTGTAAAGGCCTCGCAATGAGGAGCATGGGCCCCGCCAGCGAGGCTCACTTCGAAATTGAGGGTCGTGATCTCCTAACTTTTGTTAGGTCTTAGCCGCTTGAGCAGCTTACTCATTCCGGCGATGCAAGGCGTCAGCGCGGTTTCTGCGGGCGGAAAGTAACCTATGTTCATGCGCGATAGTGGGTCAGCCCTACGATGGTCGCCATCAAAGCAGGACATGCATGATGGGATCGGTCGCAAGCAGGACCGCGCACGCGTGGCCGGGGGGCAGGACCATGAAGTGGGTTACGAGGCGAAGAAGACCCGTCGCTCCGCGTCCGCGGTGAAGAAGGCGGTCAAGAAGGTCGGCAGCAGCCGCAAGAAGGTGGAGCGAAAGTTGAAGACCCGCTGAGGACTCCAGGAACTTTCAGGTTTCAGCGAGACTTGGTTTTGTGCCGGCATCCCGCCGATTGCCGGCTGGAATGGCGGCTCTGGCGCCACCTGCCCCCCGTCGCGCGCCGGGGCCGCTCCTGTTATTCGATCGTCCCGAAGGCACCGATATTGCCGCCGCCGGCCAACGCGACGCTAGCAGACGCCGACGGTCTGCTTCATGACCCGCGCCAGATCCTCGAATGAAAACGGCTTCCTGATCATCGGCAATCCGCCTCGCCGTGGCTCGCGGCCCGACAGTTGCAGTATCTTCAGCTGCGGGCGATCACGTCTGGCCAACTCTGCCAGTTCGTGGCCGTCCATGCCGGGCATGTTGATGTCGGTGACCAGGATGGCGATCTCTTCGTTCTGCCGGAGTTGATCCAGAGCCGCCGGGCCGCTTCCGGCCGTCAGGACGGTGCATCCGAGATCTTCCAGCATTGCGGCAATCCCGTCGAGCACGGCGGGATCGTCGTCGACAACCAGGACGGTATGGCTCATAATACGGTACGCATTTCTTGTGATGAATATTCAACAGTTTGCCTCTGGGGCCGTTCCGCTGTCGGTGCTTGGCAGCGTGTCAATTGTTAAAGTGCCGCTCCTCCCGTCCTGCTAATTTCGGCTATGCCGATAGGGGGACTGCCGATGAAGGACATGCAAGAGCATTTGGAAAAGCTCCGGGTGCAGATCGTCGAATGCGAGATGATTCGCGACCTTGCGACCGATCCGAAGAAGCGCGACCTATTCGCTCGCCTCGCCGAGCACCATAAGGTGCTGGCGGCGGAAGTGGAAAAGGCTATCGGCACCCGATCGTCCCCCTCCCCGCCGACGAAACACGCCTGAAACAATCCTGAAACCCGATTGTCCTGAACGCCTTTTCCGCTCGCCTCGACCAACGAAGCGAAAAGGGAGATCATCATGATCCAGATCGGTTCGAAGGAAGAAGTCGCGTTGCTGCTGGCGCTGTTCGGCACCCACACCCAGCCGGTCAAGCGGCCGAAGCCGAAATCGCAGCGGGGCTGAGGGGTGAACCGATGCCCGGCTTGGCCGAATGCCAGAGCCTCTTGCGTCTTCTGATCGCGAGGGGCGATCCGAAGGCGATCCCGCAAGCCAAGGGCGCCATCGATCAATTTCTCAACACGGCACCCGTGTGCGCCCGCGGGCGCGGCTTGCGCGTGCTGCAGCGCGACGCACTCGACCTGCATGTTGCCGCGGTCGGCGTGCAGCGCTCCTTTGCCGAAACGGTCGACGCCTATATCGAGCGGAAGCTCGCCGAGGAGTGATCGGGCCTGATGCCGTCGGCTCCTGCCTGGCGGCTTGATATTTGAGCTTTGCAGGCGACTGCCTCGGCCTGTCGGCGGTCCATACCAACCGCGTGCTATAGCAGCTTCGGAAGGAGGGGCTGGTCACGCCGGACCGGAACGGAGGTGCACATCCTCGAACATCGGCGGATGGTGGAGCTGGTGGGTTCTGATCCCACTTATCTCCATCTCGGCCCGGCTCACGAGGCCGGGGACATTTTGCTGCAGGCGACCGCAGCCATGCCTCCATCGGGCGTGATCCCGCTGCGAGCTTGCGGCACTGCAATTTTAGTGAGCAATCTCCCTGCACCTCTCGCGCATCGCGAAACCAGGCGTTCGGAAATACCGATTGCCGCTTTTTCCCGATTCACATAGGATGTCGAACGGCGTCTTTGCCCCGGGAGTGATGTCATGCAGGACATGCAGGAGCGCCTGGAAAAGGTCAGAGTGCAGATCGCCGAATGCGAGATCATCCGCGATCTCGCGACCGACCCCAAAAAGCGGGAGCTGTTCGGACGCCTTGCCGACCGTCATAAGGTCCTTGCCGGCGATATCGAGAAGGCGATCCAGAATGCCGCGTGCGGTACGGGCGACACCTTTGCAGGCAGGACGATGCAGCAGCCTTTCCCGCGCCGAGACGGCCAACCGTAACTTCCCATAGCGGCTGCCGTTAGCTTTCCTTGGGCTTCCCCCGGATGCACCGACGACGGCGACGGCGACTGATCGCTTTCTCGGACTTCGTGCCATGATTGGCTTCGGCCGGGTCACCTCATCCTCACGACGGGCCGTCTAGTCCAGCTTTTCCGCCCGCACCTCGATCCGGTAAATGGCCCTCTGCTCGCGGGCGACCACGAGGGACCACCGGCCTCCGCCGGGGCGCAGGCTCGTTTCGATATCGCGCACCGTCTGAAGCGCCTGACGCCAGGCCGCGTCGTCGTCAGGAAGGTCCTCGGTGTCCGAGAAATCCTCCCCGTTCGAGATTGTGAAGCAGTATTCCACCATGAAAGCGCCAACGGGCGGCGGGCGCGGTCGTTCCTAGGCCGTTTCGGCCGGCGGAGGCCGCTTCACCAGGCCGATCTTGCGGCCGAGCTGCCAGACCTCGACATTGCCCTGCCGGGTGAATTGCCTGGCAAAGACCAGCGCCGATGCGTCGGACGGGGCCTCGAAGGCCTCGGCGGAGCGGAAAACGCCGTCCTCGCCGACCAGATAGGCGCGGTATTGCAGGGTCATGTCGGCGCCCTCAGGCCGGGCGAATGAAGCCAGGCGTCGATCTGCATCGCCATCTCGTCCTGCCGCGCCCTGCGCAGCAGCATTTCGCGGCGCCGCCCCGGCGGCAGCGCGCGCGCCTCAGCGCGAAGACGCTTCGCCTCGTCCTCGAGCCGCTCGTTGAGTGTCCTGGTCTGCCTGAATCGGCGCCGCCTCAGCATGGCGCTGCTCCCTCGCTTGTGTGGGGCGGGAGCGCAATTGGCGTTCTCATCACCGATCTATGCCACGGGCCTTGCGGTGATGGCTTGATCATAGGCCGGTCGCGGCCGGACGGTCCCCATCATTTGTTGGGACGCAGCGAGAAAGTTTGAGCGGGCTGGAGGGATGATTTGAGTGGTTTGAGCAGCCTGCTCAGCCCTTGCGGCTGATCATGCTCGGCCCAACGAGAAGGATGCCACCGATGAGCGAGACGATTCGGCGGAAACGAAGTGGGAAGCCGGTTGCAGCGCCGACCGTGCGAAGGCTTCGGTGGCGAGGGTGAGATTCTGCGGGGCTTCCCGCCAAAGGAGGCGGAAGCGCCTTCCAGCCATGCTGAAGCGGGCTTCACGCCGGTCGGCGGCTTCCTTACAGTTGCGGCCAGGGTCGGGCTTGCGACCCGCCACAAGAAGAACAAGGCCCGCCGGGCGACAGGGAGCGACATGACCAAATCATCAAAAGCAACAAGCCTCGAAATCCTCGCCTGCGATGCCGGCTGGAGAAACTACCATTTCGTCAAGCTGACGACCGAGGACGGCGTGGTCGGCTGGAGCGAATTCGACGAGGGCTTTGGCTCGCCCGGCGTCGGCGCCGCGATCCAGCGCCTGTCCGCGCGCGTCATCGGGCAGAACGTCTTCCAGCACGAGCGCATCTATGCCGAGCTGTTCGCCGCCACCCGCCCCGCCGCCGGCGGCGTCGTGGCACAGGCCCTTGGAGCCATCGAGAACGCGCTGCTCGACGCCAAGGCAAAGTGCCTCGGCGTGCCCTGCTACGAGCTGCTCGGCGGCAAGATCCGCGATCGTGTCCGGGTGTACTGGTCGCATTGCGCGACGTGGCGGATCAATCATCCCTCCTGGTACAAGCCGCCGATCGAAAGCCTCGACGGTGTCAAGGCGATGGGCCGCGAGGTGCGTGAGAAGAAGTTCACCGCCCTCAAGACCAACATCTTCTCCTACGATGACGGCAAGCCGACCGGCTGGCGGCCCGGCTTCGGTTCGCCCTTTGCGCCGGAGATCAACGTCGACCGCAAGATCCTGCGCGACCTGCGCATGCACCTGGAAGCGATCCGTGACGGCGCCGGCCCCGATATCGACATCCTGCTCGACTGCAACTTCAACGCCAAGACCGAAGGCTATCTCAAGATCCTTCGCACCATCGCCGACCTCGACATGTTCTGGATCGAGATCGACAGTTTCAATCCGGAAGCGCTCGGCTATATCCGCAGGCAAAGCCCGCATCCGATCTCGTCCTGCGAGACGCTGCTGGGCCTGCGGGAATTCCTGCCCTATTTCCATCAGCAGGCGATGGATGTCGCGATCATCGACACGCCCTGGAACGGCGTCTGGCAATCGATGAAGATCGCGGCCGCCGCCGAGGCGTTCGAGGTCAACGTTGCCCCGCATAATTTCTACGGCCATCTCTGCTCGATGATGAATGCGCATTTCTGCGCCGCGGTACCCAACCTGCGCATCATGGAGATCGACATCGACCGACTGTCCTGGGACCGCGAACTCTTCACGCACGAGCCCGAGATTCAGAATGGCCATCTCGTCATTCCGGACCGGCCCGGCTGGGGCACCGAGCCGAACGAGGAAGCATTGCGCGCGCACCCGCCGAGGACGAGCGGCGGGCTGCTCAACTATGGCCGCAAGGGCTGACGGGAATTACGGCGTCACCGGATTGACGGCCGGGGATGTCTTCGGCCCCGGTCGTGCCGGCTCGATCGGCGACCTCGGATCGGTCGGAAGCACTGCAGCGCCTGCGGCGCGCGCGGCTTCTCCCGTCGTTGCATACATCGCGATGTGGGCCGGCTGGGTCTTGGCGCGGCTCCAGGGGCCGTGGTCGACGATCAGCATGGCTACGATCGTCAAGCCGGCGACGATGAGTGCGATCACGCCGGGATGACGGAGCGCGGTGGAGATGGAGTTCGCGAAACGATCAGTCGTCATCGAGGGGTCCGCTATTTTCCTATCGCAGGTTAAGTCAAATGCGCCCCTTGAAGTTCCCCGCCCAACTCAAGCAAGTTCCGCGCCACCGCCCGGAACCTGCTCCGTTCATCTCTTCACATCCGGGCGAGTCTTCACATCCGGGCGAGCATCGCCGACGAATCTGTCGCGGTTCGGCATCTTCACGGCCGCCAGCGATTTCGCGTCGAGGATTGCATCAGCGCCCACCAATCCGTTCAGGTTCAGGATGAAAGCGGACACGGCATAGACATCCTCATTGCTCAGCGACTGTGGCGCGTTCTGCGGCATCGCGCGACGGATGTAGTCGAACAATGTCGGCGCATAGGGCCAATAGCTGCCGACGGTACGGATCGGCTTTGGCGTTCCGATCGTGCCCTGCCCGCCGGCAAGCCGATCGCCCAGACCGCCCCCACCCTTCTCGCCGTGGCACGAGGCACATTGTTGAGCGAACACCTCACGTCCGTGGCTGACCGAACCGCTTCCTTCAGGAAGATTGCTGCCGTCGCGGCCGATATCGATATTCCACCCCGCAATCTCCGCGACTGTGGCCGGTCGCCCGATGCCGTACGGGCTCTGCGCCTGCGTTTCATTTGAGAAAGCCGACAGCGCGATTGCGACGGTGATCCCGCAAGTCTCAAGCCAGCGCATTGGTCACCTCGCCAGTGTCAGCGACGCGCCAGGGCCAGATCGCGTTGTTGTGGTAGAAATAGTTCTCTCCGCGCACCGCGAGCAGCTCGGCCAGCGTCGGCTGCACGTAGCCGGTCTCGTCAATGGCGCGGCTCTGGATCACGGCGGGCTTGCCGTCCCATTGCCACGGCAGGCGGAAGCGCGTCAGGGCACGCGTCAGAACCGGTTCCTGCAATCGGGCGTCCTGCCAGCTCTTCCCATCGTCGACGGACACCTCGACGCGCGCGATCTTGCCGTGCCCGCTCCAGGCGATCCCCGTGATCTCATGAAAGCCCGGCGCGCTCAGGCGCTGACCGCCGGACGGACGGGTGATGATCGATTTCGCCTCCATGTAGAAGGAGAACTCGCGCGCCGTGCCGTCGGGCAGGAGGTCGGTGTATTTCGAAGTTTCCTCGCGCGAGTAAACCGGCTCCGTGGTCACGTGCAGGCGACGCAGCCATTTCACGCTCATATTGCCTTCGAATCCCGGCAGGAACAGCCGCAGCGGATAGCCTTGCTGCGGGCGCAGCCGTTCGCCGTTCTGGCTGTAGACCAGCATCGCATCCTCGAGACATTTCTCGATCGGGATGCTTCGCGTCAGCGCGGCCGCGTCGGCGCCTTCCGCGACCACCCATTTGGCTTCGGGCTTCAGCCCGGCCTCCTGAAGCACCAGCTTCAGGCTGACGCCGGTCCATTCGGCACAGCTCACGAGGCCGACGAGATCCGAGGCCGTCTTGCCATAGGGCTTGGTGTAGCCGGGATTGCCGGAGCATTCGAGGAAGTGGATGCGCGACTCCGACGGGAAGCGCCGGAGATCGTCCACCGTGAAGGTCAGGGGGCGTTCGACCAGCCCATGCAGCATCAGCCGGTGCTGCGCGGGGTCGATAGCCGGGACACCGCCATGATGCCGCTCGTAGAACAGCCCGTTCGGCGTGATGATGCCGTCGAGCTCCTGCAAGGGCGTCCGGCTGGACGCGGAGATGTATTGCTTGAGAGTCTTCGAGATGTTCCTGACGACGCCCTTTTCGAACGGTGACGGCGTGCCATAGGGCTGGCTTCCCGTCGGCTCCCCCGGCGCCTTCATCCATTCGGGAACATTGGGCGGAAGGTTGTCGGCCTCCGCGGCAACGGAAGCGCCCGCGCCGAGAACAGCGCTTCCCGCCGCTGCGGTGCCGGCTGTCAGGAAGCGACGACGTGTGGTCGTCGCGGAATCATTGTCTGGATTTGTCGTGCTGCTCATGGCAACCCTCGGCTGGCGCTGAGGCTGCATCAAACAGTCGGACGGCGACATTTGCAATTCGCCGCCGTTTCAAAAGCAGGCGATTTCGATCAGGGCTGATCTAAATCGGACGGCGGTGAGAGCAGTTCCTTTCCTTGCATCGCACAAACATCGCCCGCACCTATTCACTCGCCCGGAGCGATCGCGTTGCTCGGCGTCGGGCGATCGGTGATCTGCTGGCCAAACAGGCTGCCGATCAGCTCGACCGCAGTGCGTGCGGTCCGGCCGCGTTCGTCCAGGAAGGGATTGAGCTCGACGATGTCGACCGATCCCACCACGCCGGAATCGTGCAGCAGCTCCATGATCAGATGTGCCTCACGATAGGTCGCCCCGCCCGGCACGGTCGTGCCGACGCCCGGCGCAACGCTGGGATCGAGGAAGTCGACGTCGAAGCTGACATGAAGCACGCCGTTGCTTGCCCTGACGCGCTCGATGACACGCCTGATCAGCACCGCGACACCGAATTCGTCGATCTGCCGCATGTCGACGACCCTGATCCGGCGCGTGCGCATCAGCTCCTTTTCGAGCTTGTCGATCGAACGCGCGCCGAACAGGTCGAGCCTGTCGGGGTGGATCGACGCGCGCGGGTCATCGCCGAGCAGGCCGTCGAGGCCCGGCTCGCCGCACAGAAAGGCCGCCGACATGCCGTGCATGTTCGCCGTGATCGTCGTCTCCGGCGTATTGTAGTCGGCATGCGCGTCCAGCCAGAGCACGAACAGCTCGCGTCCGCGCTCCTGCCAGTGGCGCGCCATGGCATTGACCGAGCCCATCGACAGGGTGTGATCGCCACCGAGGAAGATCGGCAGCGCACCGGTGTTCGCGATCTCATGGCCTCGCCGGCTCAGCACGCGCGTCCACCGCTGGATTTCGCGGTAGTGATTGGCTTTTTCCGGCGGCCTGTCGGCGAGGTCGCCGACCTCGGCCACGGAGAGATCGCCGTAATCGACGACTTCGAGATCAAGGCTCTCGAGCACTGTCGCAAGGCCCGCGGTACGCAGTGCTGCAGGCCCCATCAGCGTGCCGCGCTGCGAGGCACCCATGTCGATGGGAGCACCGAGCAAGGCGATACGCCGGGCTCGATCCGTCATGGTCCGATCGGTCACGGCCGTCTCCTGAGATCAGCAACGCTGCGCCAGCCTAACAGAGATTCGCACCCGTCGTTTCACGGGATCGCCGCCCCTCGTCCGGAACAAAATCCCGCACGCCGAATTGCCCATTCATGGCCGGCACCCGCCGTCAAATCACGGCGCCTGTCGCGGATAGCCAAAGGTCGTCAGACCCGCTGTTCAAAACGAGCGCTCGCGCGGATAGCCAAAGGTGCCGGCCTCCATCCGTTGTCTGTTTCGGAGGTCGCAAGCTTGAGCACGGAGATACCGCAGCCCAATCCCCAGCCCGGCGTCGCCGAGCGCGCCATCGATGCAGCGACCGACGTATCCCGTACGATCGGCGAAGTCGCCGGAGGACTGCACGCCGCCGTCGACCGCCTCACTTTGGCGATCGAGGAAGCGCGCAAGCCCGGCCGACCGCTCTCGACCGTCGCCGCGATCACGCGCGAGGCGCCTCTGGCGAGCCTCTTTGTGGCTTTTCTGTTCGGCGTTGCGGTGGCACGCCGGCGCTAGCGAGCTTGCCGGACAGCCGACGAACTAGGCAGCGCTGACCGCGACCTGCCCAGCCGCCAGGAACTGCCGGTCGAATGCTTCCGCCGGCATCGGACGCCCGAAGAAATATCCCTGCCCTTCCTCGCACCCCATGCTGACGAGGAACTCGGCCGTGGCCCGGTTCTCGATGCCCTCGGCCACGACAGAGAGCCCGAGCTGCTTGCTGAGGCCGATGGTCGAACCGACGATCGCGGCGTCGTCGGAATCGGCGAGCAGATCGAGCACGAAGGACCGATCGATCTTGAGGCCGTCGAGCGGAAATTTCTTCAGATAGCTGAGGCTCGCATAGCCGGTGCCGAAATCGTCGAACAGGACACGCACGCCGAGCTGCTGGATCCGCTTGAACATGTCCAGCACGCGGCCTTCGTCATGCAGCAGGATGTCTTCGGTCACCTCGAGCTCGAGCAGCGACGGTGTCAACCCGGTCGCTTCGAGCAGCGCCGCAACCGAATGCGCGAGGTCGCCGTCATCGAGCTGCGACGGCGAAAGGTTGATGGCAACGCGCACGCGGTTGCCGGACAATTCCCAGGCACGCGCCTGACGGCAGGCGGTTTCCATCACCCAGCTCGCGATACGTTCCGACAGTGCCGAGGTGTTGACCACCGGCATGAACTCACCCGGCGAGACGTAACCGCGCACGGGATGGCGCCAACGAATGAGCGCTTCGGCCCCGACCAGGCTGCCGTCGACCAGGCGGACCTGCGGCTGGTAGAACAGCTCGAACTCGCCGCGATCCGCTGCAAGCGCCAATTCGCTCTCCAGCCTCAGGCGGTTTTCCAGTTCCTGCCGGATTGCACTTTCGAAGATCACATGGCTGCCCCGCCGCGTCGCTTTCGCGCGGCTCAGCGCCAGATGGGCGTTGCTCAGGAGATCGTCGGCGTTCTGTCCGCCGTCGGGATAAAGCGCAACGCCGATGCTGATCCGGACCCGATGCTGACGTGTGCCGGTGACGAGCGGTGCTTCGAACGCGCGCGCGATGCGCTCGGCGAATTCCGCGATCGGCTCGCCGGCTTCGGCACAGTCGAGCGCGATCGCGAATTCGTCGCCGCTGAGCCGGGCGACGATCCCCTTGCCATCGACTTCGTTGCGAAGACGCTCGGCGACGGCCCGCAGCACGAGGTCGCCGGCCGAATGCCCGAGCATGTCGTTGATCTGCTGGAATCCATCGAGCCCCAGCACGAGCAGCGCGACGTCGGAAGACCGGCGCTCCGCCGCAGCGATCAGATTGGCGAGGCCGGCATGCAGCATGTTGCGGTTGGCAAGGCCCGTCAGCGCGTCATGCTCGGCCAGATATCTGACGCGTTCGGCCTCGCGCTTGCGGACCGAGATGTCGCGCAGGATTGCGCCGTACTGGAAGCCATCCGTTCCCTGCCAGCCGGAGAAGCTCGCCTCGACGGGGAAGGTCTCGCCATTCTTGCGCCGGCCTTCGAACTCGACGACGACGGCCCCGCCCGGGACCAGGAGCGCCTGGCGGGCGGCGTCGCCCATGGATGGCCGCGCCTCGCCGTTCGCCGGCACAGCACAGAGCGTTTCGAAGGGGCGGCCGATGATCTCGGCCGGCATATAGCCGAAGATCGCGCTCGCGCCCGGATTCCAGACCGTGATGCGGTGATCCGCATCGGTGCAGACGAGACCGTCGCCAAGCGACATTGCAATGCGATGAAAGCGGCTTTCGGCGATGCGTCCCAACAGGCTGCGGAAGTCGATCTCGTCGAGCGCAATCGCAGTCAGGTAGGCGATGATCGCGATGTGGAACAGCGACGTGTCGATGACCAGGGGCCATCTTGCCTGGACGAAGGCCGCGGTGAGTTCGACGGCCGCGCCGGCCGCGACGAGAATTGCAACGCGAACTCCCGGCGCGAGGCGGCGCCACGAATACATCATCATCAGACAGATTGCGCCGAGGCCCAGCAGCATGCCGATGTCGGAGGTCCAGCGCAGTGTCCGGTTCTGGAGGATCGATTCCGCGGCCAACGCCTGAAGAACCGGCCCAGAGATGATGCCGCCGTTTGGAACGCTGAAGCGGTCGCCGAGTTCGAGCGCCGTGGCACCGACGATGATCTTCTTGTCCCTCAGCTTGTCGAGGGTCGCGGTATCGCCGCGCAACACGTCGACATAGGAGACGCGCGGTATGGACGCCGCACGGATGCCGAAATCGATCAGGAAAGGCGGCCGCCGGCCGGCGTCCTGTCCGGCAAGCACGACGGCCATGGACGGGACCAAGGCATCGCCGAATTTCTCACCGAACGGATAACGACGAACAAGCCCGTCGGATTCGACCGCGACATTGACCAGGGCCGGCCACGACTGGTTGCTGAACGGCTTCAGCGGGCGATTGACGTGAACCGCAGCACCGTTCGGCGTCGCCTGCTTGAAGGACGGCAGAATCGTCGAGCCGCCGACATCGCGAAGCGCCTTGACGAAGGCCTCGTCGGAGGCCGGATCCGACGGCGTGCTGAAATCGACGTCGAAGGCGACGTCCTGCACACCCGCCGCCTCGAGCCTGTGCAACAGTTCGGCGTGGAGTCGGCGCGGCCAGGGCCACACGCCGATCTGATCGATCGAGGGCGCGTCGATGGCGACCACGACGACATTGCCGCTCGCCGCCCGCGACTGCCAGGCGAACCGCAGATCGGTAAGCGCATTGCGAAGCGAGGCGTGCCATCCGGTGGACAGCACGACCGCAAGCGCGATTGCGACGAGAATATGCGGCCGATAGCGTTTCACTTTTGCTCCCCTGCACCGGCGATACCTGCCGCCGAGTGCCCCCTATGCCGAGTGCACGGTCCTAATGGTGGCCTCTGCCCCAGTACCAACCGTAATGGTGACCGTTGTTGCCATGTCCGTTGTGGCCATTATTGCCGCTGTTGCCATTGTTGCCGGTGCCGCCGCTTCCGTTGCCGGTCGCACCCGTTCCACTGCTCCCGGTCCCGGATGTTCCGGTGGACACATTGCTGCTCGACCCGGCGGTGGTCGCAACGGTCGTCGTCGCACTCGACGACGTCGATGCGGCGCTGGCTGTGGATGCGCTGCTGCTTGCGGCGACCGCCGTCACGGTGGAGCTGTTGGAGGCTGTGGTGGTGGGGTTCGACGAGCCGTCGCTCCACACCGTAGCCGTGCCGATACCGGTGCTGGCGTTGGCGTTGGCGTTGCGCGTGCGTGCCGTTGCAACGGCGCCGTGGGCAAGCCCATGGGTGACCTTGTGGACATTCAGCTTGACCTCGCCGAGCGAGCTAGAGATGCGCACGACGCCGGCCTTGGGCGCATGTGCTCCGCCCGCCTGCTGCGCTTGCTTGAGCCCAGCGGCGACCTTGTTGCCCTTGTCGATCGGACCGAGCGCATGGATCGCATGGCCGTTCGCTGCGTTGCGCGGTGCGGTGAGGCCGGACTTCGGCACCGGAATGCGCTCGATCGTCGAGGCGCGCGGCTTGCCGTGCTCGATAGGATTGAAGGTACCGGCGCCGCCCAGGCTGAGGCCGGGCTTGCCGTGCTCGAAGGCGGTGGCCGATTGTCCCGGCATGATCTGCGCGATCTGCCCGGTCTTGAAATCGGAGACCTCGACCTGGCCGCGGATCACGCCGACCTTGGTGTTGCCCGCTCCCACCGTGACGCTGAACTGCGTACCCTTGACCACGGCGGCGAGGTAGGGCGTCTCGACCTCGAAATGCTTGACGTTGCGCTTTTCGACCTCGAGCAGGATCGACCCCGCCTGCTGGATGATCGTGGTCGAGAGTCCGTCCTTCTTCTCGGCCGGCAGGCCGACCACCGAATTGGGAGAGATCAGGATCGTCTCCTCGCCGCGGACGAGCAGCACCCGGCCGTTGCGTCCGGTGCGAATGGTGTTGCCGGGCTTGAGCGTCTCGTCCTGGTTCAGCGCAACCTGTTGGGCGCCGTCGGTCGCAATCCAGACCTCACCGGTGGCCTTGCTGACCGACCAGACGCCGTCATCGGCGGCCCACGCAGCGGAGGCCAAGCCCAGCGTCAGTGCCGCCACGAAGGCGCACCGTAGTCCATGTCTGCCGAGCATGCCGATCCTCAGTCCGCGTTACGTCAGGACCTGAGGCGTATCCGAAATCACTCAAGAGAGGATTAGCGGGAACCCGACACTCGAACGGCCGCATTAACCAATCGTTGACCATAAAAAACTATGAAAAATCATGTGGCTAACGACCCCTTACCGTTTCCTAGGAGGCTCTCCGTCAAACTACGGACAGGGGTTCGCTGCGCGCATTGAGAAGCGGCATCCCCTTACCACGCTGCTGCTGCTAGCATCGACTTTCGCGGGAGTTCCGCAAGCATTCGCACAACAGGCGAACCAGCCAGGCTTCGATCCCCGCCAGCCCGAGAAGTACTTTGAAAACCAAACCGAGCGGGAAACGTTAAGCCGCCCCCCGGTCAAGCTCCCGACGGTCGGACAGCCCAACACCGGCGGTGACACCAAGCCCCAATTCGTCCTGCGCGGCATCAATGTCGCCGGTGCTCACGCCATCCCGCAGGATCGGATCGCCGCGGTCTACCAACCCTATCTCGGCAAGAAGGTCTCGCAGGCGGACCTTGCCACGATCGCCGGTGCGATCAGCGATCTCTACCGCGCCGACGGCTTCCATCTGAGCCGGGCCATTGTGCCGCCGCAAGACATCACCGACGGCCGCGTCCGCGTCCAGGTGATCGAAGGCGCCATCGTCCAGGCGGAGCTGAAAGGCGACGGCGCCGAGCAGTTCGGCGTGAGGCCGATGCTCGCGCCGATCCTGGCCGAGCAGCCGTCCCGGCTGGCAACGCTCGAACGGCAGCTTTTCCTCATCAACGTCCGCCCGGGCGTTCGCATCACCGACACCGCGCTGGAGGAGATCGGCGGCACGACCGGCCGTTTCCGTCTCGTCGTTTATCTGAAGACCTGGCACGTCTTCTCGTCGTTTGGCCTCGACAACCTCGGCTCATCCTCGGTCGGCCCATGGCAGACCTACGCGACCGGCGCATTCAACTCCTATCTCACACCCGGCGATACGCTTGCGGTCAACCTGTCGACCATTGCCAACGACCCGCGCGAGCTCGGCTTTGCCCGGCTGTCCTATGACGCGCCCGTCGGCGTCGACGGCGTGCGGCTCGGTGCGTCCGTCCTGTACAGCGCGGTCCGGCCCGGCGACGCCCGCCGCCTCGACAGCGACATCACCACGACCGAAGCTTTCGAGGTGCGCGCAAGCGCCGTGCCCTTCATGTCGCAATCCTCGGCGCTGACGCTCACCGTGGCCGGGACCTTCAGCAACGTGTCGGAGCACGATCTGTACGGCCCCTGGTACAACGACCACATCAGGACCGCGAGCCTGACCGCCGACTACCGGCTGCAGGATCGCTTCGGCGGCACCAACTTCGCGACGGTGACCTTCCGCCAGGGCCTCGACGTTTTCGGCGCCTCGCATTTCGACGACGATCTGCTGTCGCGCGACGGAGCCTCGTCGAACTTCTCGGTGCTGAACCTCTGGTTCACGCGCTACCAGACGATCAACGACGCCTTTTCCCTCAAGCTCTCGGCGGCGAGCCAGACGGCATCGCGGCCGCTGTTCACCTCGCAGCAATTCTATCTCGGCGGCGCGGCGTTCGGACGGGGCTACGGTGCCGCCGAGATCAGCGGCGACAACGGGCTTGCCGGCTCGCTGGAGCTGCGCTTCGACCAGAAGCTCAATTTCCGCTACTGGAGCGGCTATCAGCTCTACGCCTTCGGCGACGCCGGCGCGGTCTGGAACGACGGTTACCGGCTGAGCGATGGCCTGGCGCTGACGTCCGCCGGAGCCGGCGTGCGCTTCTTCCTGTGGGACGATCTCCAGGCCGACCTCGGCGTGGCCGTCCCCTTGAGCTACCGGGCGCCGGACAATGAGCGCCGCAGTCCCCGCTTCCTGTTCACGCTCTCGAGCGCGTTCCGGCTCTGCCCCGAAAGCGGCAGGGGTGGTTGTCTCTAGCCCATTGCCCTCCGCAACGGGGCGCCATGTCGTTTGCGGCCTTGCTCACAGACTTGCCTAAATTTAATCCCGTAACCTGCTCACGATCTGTCGATTTGCGGGCTTCCTATGACCATTTTCAGTCAAAAGTGATCGGGACGGAATCATGAAGAGGGTGTTTGCATTTCTGGCGTTCTTTTGCGTCCTCGCGGTCGGCGAATATTTCATCGTCAGCCGGTTCGCGATCCGCCACGACAATTTGACCCTGTTCGACGCCTCGCGCCAGCGGCCGATCTCGGTCGAGATCGCGGTGCGGCGCGATTACGAGACCAAGGCCAATCTCGGTCTCTGGAAGCTCCCGCTCGCCATCATCAGCAACGGCAACACCGTCAAGGCCACCGAATATTCATTCCTCGCCAACGCGCTCGCGGCGCGCGGCTATCTCGTTGCCAGCATCCAGCAGGACCTGCCGAGCGATCCGCCGCTGATGACCGATGTCGGCCAGCAATATGTCGGCCGGCGTGAGGTCTATATCCGCTGCGAGGCCAACATCCTGTTCACGCTGGGCGAGCTGAAGCGGCGGCAGGAGAACGCGGACTACGACCACATCACCCTGGTTGGGCATTCCAACGGCGGCGACGTCTCGATGTACGTCGCCCATCAGCACCCGGAGCTGGTGTCGAAAGTCATCACGCTGGACAATCTGCGGGTGCCTTTCGTCCTCAGCGACAACCTGAAGATCCTGTCCTTCCGTTCCAAGGACCCGCATTTCGTCACCGATTCGGGCGTGCTGCCGACCCCGGAGGAGGCCAAGGCACGCGGCATCGACATCGTCCATACCGGTGCGCAGCATAACGAGATGAGCGATCGCGGCCCCGATGCGGTCAAGGAGAAGATCCAGGCGACGCTCGACCGCTTCCTGCGCGACAGCGCCAGCAGCGCGCTCGCGCCGGTCGACACGAAAACCCCGATGATCATGAACCCCGGCGACTACTAGCCGGGTCCACCCTTTGCGGCAGATCAAGGCAACGCCGGACCGCTCGCGATAGACAGGGCCTCACCACCCCGGAGAGGCACGTGTCGCACATCACCCAAACCCTCGATACGAAGCGCCTCGATACGAGACATCTTCGCCTGCCCGCGACACCGATGCCGGGATTCGCGCGGCATCTCTATCGGTCCGCCCGAAGGATGCTCCGGTCGATCATCGCCCGCATCGATCTCTCCCAATTCCCGGGATCTTGCTGCGGATGAGCCGGGTGGCCGCAAGCGAGCGCATGAGGGTTACCCGATGCACCTCCATTTGAGACGGATCTGCCTGCTGCTGGCCGTGACGTCGAGTTCGTCGCCCGCTCTCGCGGCAGATGCCGGTCACGGTGCCGATCTCGCAAAGCGCTGGTGCGCAAGCTGCCATGTGGTCGCCAATGGCCAGACGCAAGCGAGCGCCGACGTCCCCTCCTTTGCAGCCATTGCACGCCGGCCGGACTTCAATCCGGAGAAGCTCGCCTTCTTCCTGCTCGACCCGCATCCGAAAATGCCGAACTTTCCGTTGAGCCGGACCGAGGCTGGCGACATCGCGGCCTACATCGGATCGCTGCGTCCGTAGGGCACGATGATGTCTCGCGATCTCATCGCGCTTCGGAGCGCCTGCCAATCGCGACACCCGCCTCAAAATGCAAATCCCTGCCGGAGGACCGACAGGGATCAGCAGAAAGGATGGCGGACGGCGAATGAGACATCATTCGGTGGCCCACCATGGACCTGCGTCAACATCGAAATGCGGATCGACATGCCGCGCAAGACCAATTTGTAGGCACGCAAGAACCGCGCAGACCAGCAATCAGGACTTGCCCTTGCCGGGTTGCATGAGGCTGCCGGTCATCTGCCGCATGTGGTCCCCTGCGCTGGTGAACTGGCTGCGCAGGAAGTCGGACTGGATTCGCATCGCTTCCTGAAGATCGGTGGCATGAACGAGCTTTCGTGCATGCTCGAAAGCCGACTTCATGTTCTGCTCGGTGAAAGCGAGGGCCTGCTTCGATACGTCCGTCCCTGCGCCCGGAACGGATGACATCGATTTCGTGGCGGCATCGAAAAACATGCCGAAGGCCTTTTCGGCCTGGTCGATCGTCTTCTCGGCCAGGTCACGCAGTTCGGCCGGAACTTCGAGCTTCGGTTCGATCATGGTCTCCTCCCTTTTTCCTCAATGGATACCACACTTGCCGGACCGCCTTCCAGCAGCGAACGCCGGGACAAACGTCCCGGGGAGGCCGGCTTGGGCGGGAAAACGGCGAAAATGGCGCGAGATGCGCCGCCTGGGTCAGGACAGGGGATGTTCCGGAAGGGCTTCTTCGGTGGCTAGGTCTTCGACGAGCTTGATCACCTCGAAACGCTGTCGGGGCGCGAGCTTCAGGAAAGCACGGAGCAGGCGGAGGCTTTCGACGGTACCACTCGCAGGCGCGCCGAGCTTGAGGTGCAGCTCAGTCGCGAAATTGAGGTTCTTCATCTCGCACCTATGACAAGCATCGGCCTTAACATCACCGGACGCCATGCCGAGAACGAACGCTCGACCCGGGTCCGGCACATTAGCACGCCCAACACATGCTCGAACGGACGGGCTCACCGAGCAGGTTGCAATTATGCCAAGGAACAACCGTTCCGGCAAGCCCAACCAACAGCTTAGCGATGCTTCATCTGCATCGCACCACCGCAATTCCGGATAACAGGAATATGAGCCGCCGTCACCCACCTGCGTCAAGAAGCGGCATCAATCACGCACACCGCCCCGATCACTGTCAATCGGCACTGCATTTCGCCTTGTTTCCAATGTGAATGGGCATCGACGGAAGCGGCCTAGCGCTTTTTCAGCGTATACACGTAATTGTTGAGTCCCACCTCGGCGGTTGTATCGTCGACAAAGTGAACGTCGATCTCGCATCCGGTTTCCAGGGTCTTGATCGGGGCGCCGGCGAAGCCGAGCGAGGCGGCAAGCGTCTTCGGATCGGCCTTCCTGTCGACACGCTGCATCTCGTCGAATGCCCCCTGGAAGACCATGTCGGGACCGTATTCGGTCACCTTGTACTGCGGCCTGGCGCAGGCAAAGGGGCGCGGCCCTGCGATCTCCCGCCCCTTGAAGACCACGGCCTTGCCCATCAGCCGCAGCCGCTCGGAATCGTCAGGCTTGCGCTGCCGGTCGGCCCACGGCGCGACCACGGCGGCCGTGAAAGTCCAGCTGCCGATATAGAAGGGATCTGCGGCCGCGGCGCTGCCGGAGGCTGCAACCGACACGAGAAGGCAAACCATTCCGGCGAATTTCATCTGACATATCCCCTCGCGACTCTGGCTTTGACTCGCCTCTCCACCTCGAGGTTCACCGGCCCCGGGATATTTCCGCCCGTGAACCGTTGTTCAAGATCGAACGACCAAGCGGTTGCGAAACGGCCACGCAGATCACGGGCGCCATGGCTGATGACTGATCGATTCGGGCGCGCGTCAGCACCAAAGGACGACGGCATGCTTTCTCGCTGCGATCTCATCAAGGGCGCCGCGGTCGCGCTTCTCACTTTCTCGATTCAGGGCGCATGGGCGCAGGAGACCAAGATGAACCTGTTCAAGATCGTCACCATCAAGGACGAAATCGTCGTCGGACTGTCGGCTGAAGAGCTTCAGGCGCTCGGCGGCAACGATGCGAGCGCGGTCGCTCACGCGCTGGCGCAGAAGGGCGACCTCACCGTCTGGCAATACAACGTGCATCGCGGCCCGAACGGCGAATTGCAGCAGGCGCCAACCGCCAAGATCGGGCTTTTGGCCAACGCCTCGCTGCGCGTCGAGCCCTACACCACGCCCTACCAGATCGTCCCCCACCCGTAAGGACGAGAACAGCACGCCGGCGGTCGGCCCGCCGGCGCGCCCGGTCATCTGCGCCGGTCCGCACGCCGTGTCCCCGCTTCGGTGGCAAAGCCGTAGATCAGCGCCAGCCGATCCAGGCATTCGCGAAAACGCCGCCCGAAATAGTCGTTCCAGCGCTGCGTCCGAACGGCGCGACGCTGCCCGATCTGGTCCATGGTCAGACCCAGCACCAGCACGTCGTGCACCAGCGCGGCGCCGTCGGTGCCGAGCTCGCGCTCGATCCGGTTCAGCCGCAGCACCGCCTGCCGCTGGCTCTCGGTGACGGGCTCGCGCGTGCCGGTGCCATCGACGTATTCGCGGGTCGTATCCACGGCCTGAGGTCCCCGCTCCGCCCGCTCCCAATCGTCCTGGAATGCGCGCCCGCCGCGGTATTGCGCTTCGTCGATCTGGTGGTGCGCGTGCAGCCGGCCGAGCGGATCGCTGCGGATCGACCGGATCGCCAGGATCTTCTCGCCCTGATCGAGCGCAAGCGGATTGTCGATCTCCACCTCCACCACTTCGGCATTGAACGGAACCTCCCGCGACCGCCGGTCGTGGATCTGCATCAATTTGTAGGACTTGTTACGTCGGGCACGTGCCACTCGGATGCTCCTTGCAATGACTGACGATTGAACGGATGGGCGGGCGCTTTCAGGAGGCGCTGACCAGCCTCAACACGACCGGGGCCGCGACACGGGCGGACGCCGTTCCGGAGCGGAGCGTCAGACGCGCATGCGGCGCGCAATAGCTTGAGCCCGGCTGACGCGGATGGCCGCAGAAGGTGATCACCTCGCCGTCCTTGTCGCCGCCGTAGGGATAGCGGCAGTCGGCCTTCTCGAGTGCGACCAGTTCGACCAGGCGCGGCTGGACGCCGACACAGCGCAACTTCACTTCTGCCGCAGGCTTCATCGCCGATTTCGGCGGCAGGTTCAGGTTCGGCAGCACCGCCCGCCGCGGCGAGATCAGATAGGGCTCACCGGGAAGATACGGCGCGACCGACGGGCTCGTGATCCATTCCGGCGCGACGAGCCCGAGCCGCTTGGCGCGCCCGATCACCGCGCTGCGCGTGTAAGCCGTTCCGAATCTTGCGTTAATCTGTCGTCCGATCTCCGCATAAGACATCCCCTTGCGAAAGTAGTCGCGAAGCGCGTCGGAGTGCTCCGACGGCCAGTGGCCCGGTTCCATGATGCTGTCCTGTGATGTGCGCCCCGCCGATCGTACGATCGGGGCGCGACACACATTCCGTTATTCCGAAGAGTGTGTCAAGCCATAATTCTGATATTCATAATTGCATCAATTCCGAATTTCGGATTACAAGAGGCGACACGATGGGCAATCGAGGGAATCACCATGTTGGACGTTGCTATGATCGAGCGGGGCCTGGAGAAAACGGGCAAGAGCAAGGGCGGCCTGGCGGCAGCCATGGGCGTGCGGCCCGGCGCGGTATCGGAGATCCTCGGCGGCGAGCGTCTGGTGAAGGCCTCGGAGATCATCCCGATCATGGAATATCTCGAGCTCAACCTCGCACCGATCATGGGCCGCGTCGGCGCCGGCGCGGTGATCGAACCGGATTACGAGCAGGTTCCGCCGGAAGGTCTCGGTGACATCGCGCTGCCCTTCCCGATCATGGAAGAAACCGTCGCCTTCGAGATCGTCGGCGATTCGATGCTGCCCAAATATGAGAGCGGCGACGTGATCGTGGTCTACAAGGACCAGCGCCATCCGCTGTCGAGCTTCTACGGCGAAGAGGCTGTGGTCCGCCTCAAGACCGGCGAGCGCTATTTGAAGACCATCGAGCGGGGCAAGTCCCCGTCCGTCGTCAATCTCACCAGCTTCAACGCCAAGCCGATCGTCGGCGTCAAGCTCGACTGGGTCGGCGAAATCTGCCTCTCCATGCCCAAGGGGCAGCTCGAACGGCTGCGTGCGAAGTCGGCGCGCCCCCGCAAGAAGGGCAAGTAGACGCGATCGATTTCCGTTTTTTGGAAATCATCCTTGACATAATTCTGTTTTTCGGAAATACTCTGCCGCGTTCCCGGCTACGGGACGCGGCAGGATCGTTTCATGCAGTATTTCGTCGTGATGATCGACTACGGGCGGCGCGGCCGCGAGGCGGTCGTCGATCCTGAAATCACGAGGCGCGAGGTCGTCTCCCGCGTCGCATCCGGTGAATATCGGAACGTCTCGTTCATCCACGAGATCGCGGACAACGCGGTCGAGGACGTGACCGAGGCCATACTGGCGGAAGCGGCTCTCCCCCGGATCGAGCCCGACGGTATCGATCTTCAGGCCATCCGTCTCGATCACGCCCGCGACCTGCGCAAGCACGAACGGACGTGATGCAGGCCGTGGCGGCCTGCATCGGCGTCCGGCCGAATATTACACCAGGAGAACGGTCGATCCCGTCGTCTTGCGTGCGGCAAGGTCGGCATGCGCCTTGGCCGCGTCTTTCAGCGGATAGGTCTGGTGAACCTCGATCTTGACCGCACCGGACTTGACGACGTCGAACAACTCGCCCGCCATCGCCACCAGGCTCTCGCGCTTGGCGGCATAGGTGAACAGCGTCGGCCGGGTGACATAAAGCGAGCCCTTCTGCGCCAGCAGGCCGAGATTGAGCGGCTCGACAGCGCCCGAGGACTGGCCGAACAACGCCGCGACGCCGAGCGGCGCGAGGCAGTCCAGCGACTTCAGGAACGTGTCCTTGCCGACGGAATCGTACACCACCGGCACTTTCTTGCCGCCGGTGATCTCGTCGACCCGCTTCACGAAATCTTCCCTCGTGTAGATGATCACATGGTCGCAGCCATGCGCCTTGGCGAGCTTCGCCTTTTCGTCGTTGCTGACGGTGCCGATCACGGTCGCGCCGAGATGCTTGGCCCACTGGCTCAGGATCAGGCCGACGCCGCCGGCCGCAGCGTGAAGCAGGATGGTGTCACCGGCCTTCACCCGGTAGGTCTGCCGGATCAGGTATTGCGTGGTCAGTCCCTTCAGCATCATCGCCGCCGCGGTCTTGTCGTCGACGCCGTCGGGCAGCTTCAGCAAACGGTCGGCGGGGATCAGCCGTGCTTCCGAGTAAGCTCCCAGCGGCGAGGCGCCGTAGGCGACGCGATCGCCCGGCTTCAGGTCGGTGACGCCTGCGCCGACTTCCTCGACGACACCGGCCGCCTCGCTGCCGAGCCCACTCGGCAGTTGCGCTGGATAGAGACCCGACCGGTTGTAGATGTCGACGAAGTTGAGGCCGACGGCGGTGTGGCGGATGCGCGCCTCGCCCGGCCCGGGTTTGCCGACGCTGACCTCTTCCCAGACCAGGACTTCGGGGCCACCGGCTTTGTGAAAACGAATGGCATGCGTCATTGGGTTGCTCCCTTATCGTTGCAGTGAAGGTCCGAGAACCGGATCGGCCTGTGAAATAGGCATTTGGTCCGCCCGTTACAGTACAGAGACGTATCAAGAATGTCACAGGGAACGACAAATGACCGCCGTTCCGCCTCTGTTCGAAAGAGTTGATGACGGCTCCGAAGCAACCGGTAGTAGCTTTTGCGCGGGGTTTGGTGGTCGCCTGCGAAGGAGAGCCGGGATGCCAGCTTATGTACAGCATCATCAGGACATCGAAATCGCGCCTGTGATTTGCCCGACGTGCATGGGGTTCCTGCCAATGTATGTGCGCGAGGTCGAGCCGCATTGGAGCCTTGCCAAGATCGACTTCGTCTATGAATGCGCCGATTGCGGCGCCGAGGTCCGGCAGACGATCCGCAAGCCGGAGCTGCTGCGGCACTGAGCGCGACCGGCGAGCCGCTCAACTATTTGCGCTGAACGGAAAAAATGCCGCTCACGCGGATCTGATGTCTCCCAAACGAGGCTTGTTCTTTGCCGGGAACGCAGGCAGAACAAGCCTCAAAGCAAGACCTTTGGGAGCGCCATTTCGTGGCTGATCAGAAGGCCTCGACGTCGATCGAGGCAGTGGAGAGCGGCCTCGCCGCGCAGGGCTACATCGCGAGCCGGCAGATCGCGACCGCCGTCTATTTGTCGCAACAGATCGAGAAGCCGATCCTGGTCGAAGGTCCCGCGGGTGTCGGCAAGACCGAGCTTGCCAAGGCGATCGCCGCCTGGAGCGGCAAGAAGATGATCCGCCTGCAGTGCTACGAGGGTCTCGACGAGGCCAAGGCGCTGTACGAGTGGAAATACGCCAAGCAGCTGCTGTACACGCAAATCCTCAAGGACAAGCTCGGCGAGGTGCTCGGCGGCGCACAGACGCTGCATGCCGCGCTCGACCAGCTCCATGATTTCGGCGACGTGTTCTTCTCCAAGGAATTCGTCGAGCCTCGGCCGCTGCTCCAGGCGCTGGAGCAGCCGGGCGGCTGCGTGCTGCTGATCGACGAGATCGACAAGTCGGACGCGGAATTCGAATCGCTGCTGCTGGAAATCCTGTCCGACTTCCAGGTCACCATTCCCGAGCTTGGCACCGTCTCTGCGATCACGCCGCCGACGGTGATCCTCACCTCCAACAGCGAACGCGACCTGGGCGATGCCCTGAAGCGGCGCTGCCTGCATCTGCACATCGGCTTCCCCGAGCAGCGGCTGGAGGAGCGCATCGTCGAAAGCCGCGTGCCCGGCATCTCGCAGACGCTGCGCCGGCAGATGGTCGGCTTCATCCACGAAATCCGCTCGCTGGATCTGAAGAAGCTTCCTTCCGTCAGCGAGACCATCGACTGGGCGCGCGTGCTGGTGCTGCTCCAGGCTTCCGAGCTCGACACCGACATCGTCAAGGACACCCTCAACGTGCTCTTGAAATACGAGGCCGACATCGAGGCGGCAACGCCGCAGGTGACGACCTTCATTGCCAAGGCAGCCCGGTCCAACGTCTTCGGTTGACGCCGATGCGCGAGAATCTTCATCGTTTCTTTCGGGCGGCGCGCGGTGTGGGCGTCCACGTCTCGCCTGCCGAAAGCATCGATGCGATGCGCGCAGTGTCGCAGGTCGGCTTTTCCGACCGGGCCGTCCTGCGCGACGCGCTGCTGCTGACGCTCGCCAAATCGCAGGACGAGAAGCTCGCTCTCGGCGACTGCTTCGATCTGTTCTTCAGCCAGCCGGAGCCGCGGCAGGAGCAGCCCGAAGGCGCCGACCAGGATGCCTGGCAGGATCCGGATCAAGCGCCCTCTTCCGGTGCCTCCAGTGACGCCGGCGGCGGCTCGCCGCAGCAGGAACTCGGGCCGCTCGCGCAGATGCTGCTGTCGCAGGATCGCAATGCCATCGCAGCCGCGATCGCCGGCGCGGCCGGTGCCGCGTCCCTGTCCGACATCCGCTACTCGACCCAGCGCGGCATCTTCTCCAGCCGCATCCTCGATGCGATGGGCCTCCAGCGCCTGCGCGACGACCTCGACGAGCTGACCGCGAGCAACCCGGCGCTGGCCGAACGTCTCCGCGCCGCGCTGGACGCTTTGCGCGAAGCGGTGCGCGACACGGTCTCGCAGGGGCTTGCGCTCTATGCGCGCGAGGAGGCAGAGAACCTCCGCAACGACATCCTGCGCAACGCCCCGCTGGCGCGCATCGAACGGCGCCAGGTCGCCGAGATGCGCGCCCTCATCCGCCAGATCGCGCGCCGGCTGCGCGAGCGCTACTCCAAGCCGCGCAAGCGCCAGCGCCGCGGCCATCTCGACGTTCGCCGCACGCTGCGCCGCAACGCGGCCTGGGGCGGCGTGCCCTTCCTCACCGCGTGGAAGCGCAAGCATCGCGACCGGCCGAAAATCGTTGCTCTATGCGACGTCTCGGGCTCGGTTGCGCAAGTGTCCGACTTCTTCCTGCTGCTGATCCACTCCCTGCACGAGGTGGTCGATGATGTCCGCTCCTTTGCCTTCTCCTCGCATCTGATCGAGGTCAGCGAGATCCTGGAAGCGAAATCGCCGGAAGAGGCGATGGCCGAGATCATGTCCAAGGTGGGTTTCGGCTCGTCCGACTATGGCTCGTCGCTGGTCGATTTCGAGAAGGAATTCATGAGCACGCTGACGCCGCAGACCACGGTGATCGTGCTCGGCGATGCCCGCAGCAACAATCTCGATCCGCGCGCCGACATCCTGCGCCGCATCTCCGAGCGCTCGAAGCGGCTGGTCTGGCTCAATCCGGAAGGGCGGCTCGCCTGGGGCTTTGGCGATTCCGAGATGCCGCGCTACGCGACCTTCTGCACCGTCGTGCGCCAATGCGCCACCGCGCAGCAGCTCGAGCGCGCGGTGTCTGACATCGTGGCGACCTATCAATAGGCGGCGATCAGGCGTTCTGCGGCGTCAGGCGGCGGTCAACTCGGCCTGGACGAGGTTGCACTCCCGAAAGTGATAGGCGATTTCGTCGAGCGCACGCTGCTCCCACTCCTGGGCCTGCGCGAGCCAGAACACCCGGCGCTCTGAATCGAGCGCAGCGCGCTCGCGGCACAGGGATTCCTGACTGCGAATTTCCACCAACCTGTTCATGCACTCCACTCCCGACTTGTGAAGCCATTCCCCGCGAATCACCGTAACCGAGTCCTGCGTCCCGCGCCTCATGATTTCTGTGCATATCGCGACGCAGAATGGGACAGCGATGCTTCCCGTGCACCGCGGCAGTCGCAGCGCAACATCAAATGCGGATCATCAATTAGTGATCGCGGATCGGGACGATATTCGTGCGCAAACGATCTTAACTCTTGTGGCGCAACGAAGTGCGGCAATTTGTGAAGAGGCGTTCTAAACAGCTGACCGGATTCCCGACTCATTGTCGTCGCACGGTCTTCATGCGGCGCCGCTAACAGAGGCACGCGAACCGGACTATCGGCTGAGGCACCATGAGCAACGATTTCGACTTCGATCTTTCACATGACCAGTGGGAAGCGCTGAAGGCGCTTCGCAACCCGGTGCCGAACGGTTGCCTCTCGAAGGCCTATCTCAGCGAAAGCCTGGCCAAGCTCGGCCTCGTCGTCATGAATGACGGCGTGCCTGTGATCACCCCCGCGGGACGCAAGGTGCTGGTGCGTGGATCGTGCCGTCTACTCGATCTCGTCGCGTGACGAGTTCGCCTGCTGCCGCGAAACTGCCCCATCGCCTGAAAAATAATCTTTAGCTCTGCACCGAAATCGGATTTGCTTCCTGCAACAAGATCCGGCGCGCAACGACGCAGCGCCGGACGAGGCAAGGGAGCTGATCATGAACGGACTCGGTGGGCTGAACAAATCTCCCAACGGCGTGGTCCTCGGACTTGTTCAGCTTCAGCTGCCCAATGTCGTGACCCCGGCCGATCTGGCGAGGCAAACCGAGCGCATCGTCTGGATGGTCGGCAAGGCGCGCCGCAATCTTTCCACCATGGATCTGGTGGTCTTCCCCGAATACTCGCTGCACGGCCTCTCGATGGACACCAATCCGGAGATCATGTGCCGGCTCGATGGCCCGGAGGTCGCGGCCTTTAGGAAGGCCTGTGTCGACAACAGGATCTGGGGCTGCTTCTCCATCATGGAGTTCAACCCGCACGGCAATCCCTACAATTCCGGCCTGATCATCGACGACCACGGCGAGATCAAGCTCTATTACCGGAAACTCCATCCCTGGATTCCGGTCGAGCCATGGGAGCCCGGCGATGTCGGCATTCCCGTCATCGAAGGACCGAAGGGCGCCAGGATCGCGCTGATCATCTGCCATGACGGCATGTTCCCGGAGATGGCGCGGGAATGCGCCTACAAGGGCGCCGAGATCATGATCCGCACCGCCGGCTACACCGCACCGATCCGCGACGCCTGGCGCTTCACCAACCAGGCCAATTCATTCCAGAACCTGATGGTCACGGCGAATGTCTGCATGTGCGGCTCGGATGGGTCGTTCGATTCCATGGGCGAAGGCATGATCGTCAATTTCGACGGCACCGTGCTGGCGCACGGCACCACCGGCCGCGCCGACGAGATCATCACCGCCGAGGTTCGCCCGGACCTCGTGCGCGAGGCCCGCATCAACTGGGGTGTCGAGAACAACATCTACCAGCTCTGGCACCGCGGCTATGTCGCGGTGAAAGGCGGCGCGATGGATTGCCCCTACACCTTCATGCAGGACATGGTCGCCGGCACCTTCCGCCTGCCGTGGGAGGATCAGGTCAAGGTCACCGACGGGACCTCCTGCGGCTTCCCCGCCCCGACCCGGATGTTCGGCCGGGTGGCCAAGGCTGCGGAATAGCCCGGTTTCCAGGGTGTAACCGCGACATTCTGGCACGGTTGTTGCTCCGTTTCTGGACGACGGAATCATCGTCCGAAACGGGGGAGTTCTCATGTCGACCATTGCCGCGGCTCCGGCCGCCGAGTCAAAGCCGCTCTATACCTCGCTGTTCGTCCAGGTCCTGGCCGCGCTCGTGCTTGGCGTCATCCTGGGGATGGCCGTTCCGGATTTCGCGATCGGGCTCAAGATTCTCAGCGACGCCTTCCTGAAACTGATCTCGATGATCGTGGCGCCGATCGTGTTCTGCGTCGTCGTCCACGGCATTGCCGGTGCCGGCGACCTCAAGAAGGTCGGGCGGGTCGGCGTCAAGGCGCTGGTCTATTTCGAGCTCATGACGACCGTGGCGCTCGTGGTCGGCCTCCTTCTCGCTTATCTCTTCGGCCCCGGCCACGGCATGAACATCGATCCGTCGACGCTGGATGCCAAGGCGCTCAACACCTATGCCGACAACGCCCACAAGCTGTCCGGCGGCGGCATCGGCGCCTTCCTGATGAACGTGATCCCGACCACCTCGTTCGACGCATTGTCGCGCAACGACGTGCTGCAGGTGCTGTTCTTCGCGGTGCTGTTCGGCGTCGGACTTGCCCTCGTCGGCGGTGAGAAGGGCGCGCTCGTCACCAACATGATCGATGCGGCCTCCACCGTGCTGTTCCGCGTCATGGGGCTCATCGTACGCGTCGCGCCGCTCGGCGTGCTTGGAGCTGTCGCCTATACTGTCGGCAAATACGGTGTCGGCTCCTTGAAGCAGCTCGTCTCGCTGGTGATGCTGTTCTACGTCTCGGTCGGCATCTTCGTGCTGGGCGTGCTCGGCGGCGTGATGGCACTCGCCGGCATCAACATCCTCAAATTCCTCGCCTACCTGCGCGAGGAGCTCACCATCGTGCTCGCCACCGCCTCGTCCGACGCGGTGCTGCCCCAGATCATGAAGAAGCTGGAGCGCATGGGCGTGAAAGACTCCGTCGTCGGGCTCGTCATCCCGACCGGCTATTCCTTCAATCTCGACGCCTTCTCGATCTACCTCACGCTCGCGGTCGTCTTCATCGCGCAGGCGACCAACACGCCGCTGTCGTTCGGCGACCTGCTGCTGGTGCTCGGCGTCTCCCTGATCACGTCGAAGGGCGCGCACGGCGTGCCGGGCTCGGCCATCGTGATCCTGGCCGCGACGTTGAACGCGGTCCCGAGCATTCCCGCGATCGGCCTCGTGCTGGTGCTCTCGGTCGACTGGTTCATCGGCATGGCCCGCGCGCTCGGCAACCTCGTCGGCAATTGCGTGGCGACGGTCGTCGTGGCGGCCTGGGAAGGCGACCTCGACCGCGCCAAGGCGGCGAAGGTTCTCGAGGGCGGCGAGCTCGTGGATGTGACCGCGGGATAAGCTCGATCAGGCGTTCCACTGGAGGAGCGGCGTTCCGTACGCCCTCCTCCAGACCGAGAGGAAACGCGGAAACCAGGAGTGGGCCACGGCGCCCTTGTAGGCCCAGGTCCGATATTTCAGGCCCTGCTCCGAGATCAGCTCCTGATAACCGCCATGGACCTCGGTCGCGGTGCGAATGTCCCTCAATATCCCCTGCGCATAGGCCCGGTAGGTATCGCTCCCTGAGGCCTCGTCGTAGTCCAGCATGCGATCCGCAAACTCGACGTTGAAGGTTGGCCAGGACGAACGTCCCTGGTAGGCGGGCGCGGCGATCTTGTGGATCATCTTGTTGCGCGGATTATCCGCCGAGACGAAGAAGTGGAACGTGCTGGGGATGCGGAAGCGCGGCTCGGCGATGATCAGATCCGTCGTCGCCGCGAACAGCGCGCGTTCGCCGGCATCGCTCATGTCCCAGAAGCCGCGATGCACGCCGACGAAATCCAGCGCGACCAGGGACACCGGCGGGCCCTCCGGGCCATCCAGCGAATGCCTGACATAGCCGTCCTTGCCGAACAGCCGGAGCAGGTCCCTCTTGTACTGCGCGAGGTCGCGCCCGAGCAGCCGCTTCAGCTCGTTCTCGCCGACGATTCCGAGCTGCACGCCCCACACGAAGGTCGTGTAGACGCAGGCATTGGTGACGAAACGCCGGCGCTCGGCGCGGGTATCCGTTGCCGCAGACCGAGGCCCGCTGGCGTCGCACAGCAGATATCTGACACGGTCGGCTTCGAAAGGTTCGAGTTCGCCCGCGAGCTTCAGGATCGCCCGCTTCAGGTCGGCGCCGTACTCGGCCAGCAGCAGGCGGCCGGCATGCGCACATTGCGACATCGCTAGATAGGACGATGCCCGCTCCTCGGCAGAGATCATCTGCTGAAGCCCGGCGAGAATGCCGAGCAGCGTGTCCGAGGGGCGCGAGAAATAGTTCACGCCGAGATACCGGCGGCGCCCCGCCGGAACGATCGTCGTCGTGACGACGTCGGCGCGAACCGCCTCCAGCAACAGGCGCACGCTTTTTTCGAGCAGACGCGCCCGGCGCACAGCGTCCTGCGCATCCATGATGGTCTCGGGGTCGAGAACGTCGGGATAGAACCAGGCGAAGTCGCGCGGGTAATAGGCGGAGGCATGCGGTGCGCCGGTGACGAGGAAGGCCTCGGTCACCGAAAAAGCACTGTCCATGGAGTGCCGGTAGAGGTCCGCGATCGCCGACAAGGAATGGGGCGAATGCCTCAGGAATCGATCACCGAGAAAATTGACCGCCTGAAGGGTATTGGCGACGAAGGTCGCGGCCATGCCCTGGTAAAACCGATTTCCGTGGTGTGATGGCAAGGAAATGTCGCCGCTCATATGCGCTTGGTATCTCACGATCCCGGCGATGGCCGGTCATCATTCCAATCGTGACCGATTCGTGTCTCACCCCGATGACGTTCGGCACCGGCCCTCAGCCCGCGCCGGCCGATGGCTCCCGCGGCCTGAAATTCTCGATCACCCCGAGCAGCACGCGCGCGCCGGCATCGGCATCGGCGAGCTCGACATGCTCGTCCGGATGATGGCTGACGCCGCCGCGGCAGCGGACGAAGATCATGCCGACATCGGCGATGTCGATCATCGCCATGCCGTCATGGCCGGCCCCGCTCGGCAGTTCGAACACGCCAAAACCTTCCGTGCCGATCGCCTGCGCGATCTGGTCCTTCAGCCAGGGCGCGCAAGGCGCCGTGCGGTTCTCGTGGGTGACGTCGAGCTGGAGCGCCAGCTGCCGGCGTCTTGCGATCGCCTCGATCTGGCGGACGACGTCGGCAACCGCGCGCTTGCGATGCATGTCGCTCGGCGCACGCATGTCGATGGTGAACGATACTTCGCCGGGAATGACGTTGGTCGCGCCGGGCCGCGCCTGGATATAGCCGACGGTGCCGACGAGGCCGTCTGCGTCGGTCCGGCAGAACTGCTCGATCGCGCCGATGCATTCGGCAGCGCCAGCGAGTGCGTCGCGCCGCAGCGCCATCGGCACCGTGCCGGCATGGCCGGCCATCCCGGTCAGCCGCGCGGCAAGCCGTGTCGCGCCCGCGATCGCGGTGACTACGCCCACGGGCAGGTTCTGTGCTTCCAGCACCGGCCCCTGCTCGATGTGCAATTCGAGATAAGCGAGCAGCTCGCGCCGGCTCCGTGCCGCCGCGCCGATGTGATCGGGATCGAGACCGAACTTGACCAGCGCATCGCGCATCGACACGCCGTCGCGGTCGCGCGTGTTCAGGACGCTTTCGTCGAACGTGCCGGCCACGGCGCGACTGCCGAGCAGGGTCGAGGCAAAGCGCACGCCCTCCTCGTCCGCGAAGCCGATGACCTCGATCGCGAATGGCAGGCGCTTGCCGCGGCGATTGAGATCCGCGACGCAGGAGATCGCGGTGATGACGCCCAGCGGTCCATCCCATTTCCCGGCATCACGCACGGTGTCGTAGTGCGAGCCGAGCATCAGGCACGGCGCGCCCGGCCGCTCGCCTTCATACCGGCCGCAGACATTGCCGATCGCATCGAGATGCGCGCTCATGCCGGCCTCGCGCATCCATCCCAGGATCAGGTCGGCCGCCGCGCGCAGCTCCTTGCTCAGATAGACCCGGGTCAGCTTGCCGGTCTCTTCCGAGATCGTGGCGAGCTCGTTGATGCGGCGAACAATCTTCTTGCCGAGTGATGCATCGTGAACGGTACCAGCGCCCATCTCGGCGAGCTTTCCATCTCTTGCGGACCGCAGCAGCGGCAGTCCTTGCGACAATCGATACAAGTTCGGTGCCAGCGAAATCGCCGGCGGTGCCGCCCCAGTCAGCGCGTGGTTAGCATGGATGCGTCTCGTCAGCCGACCCGTCCGGTACCGGTCATGCACATGCGGGGATGGGTTAAGGCTGCTTAACTCCTCTGCATACAATCATGAAATAGTGCCTATAAATTAATCTGCTGCTTTCCTGATCAAGGTATCTCCAAGAAATATACTCATTCCATTTCAGTTACTTACGTGAAAATGCACATATCGTAGCCCCTGGCACGAAGCTTGCGACATCTCATCCTGGCTCCGCCAGGCCGGCGCAGCCGCGAGATCAAGGCGGGACATCCGCCAAGGGGAGCGAGCAATGGATTTTGACAGGATTTCGAGACGTCATTTGTTGCAGGGCGGCGCGGCCCTCACCCTCGGCGCGGCAGCGGGCCTGCGCCCGGCCCTCGCGGCCGAGACCACCATCGGCTTCATCTATGTCGGCTCGCGCGACGACTATGGCTACAACCAGGCCCATGCGCAGGGCGCGGCGGCACTGAAGAAGATTCCCGGCCTCAAAGTGGTCGAGGAGGAGAAGGTGCCTGAGACCGACGCGGTCGAGAAGACGATCGAGTCCATGATCAATCTCGACGGCGCCACCCTGCTCTTCCCGACCTCGTTCGGCTACTACAATCCGCACATGATCAAGATGGCGGGCAAGTACCCGAAGCTGCGCTTCGAGCACTGCGGCGGCCTTTGGAGCGACAAGGACCCCAAGAACGCCGGCAGCTATTTCGGCTACATCGACGAGGCCCAGTACATCTCGGGCATCGTCGCCGGCCTGACGTCGAAGAGCGGCAAGCTCGGCTTCGTCGCCGCCAAGCCGATCCCGCAAGTGCTGCGCAACATCAACGCCTTCACGCTCGGCGCCAGGTCCGTCAATCCCAAGGCCACCACGCAGGTGATCTTCACCGGCGACTGGTCGATGCCGGTCAAGGAGGCCGAAGCCACCAACAGCCTGATCGACCAGGGCGTGGACGTGCTCACCTGTCACGTCGATGGCCCCAAGACCATGGTGGAGAACGCTGCGCGGCGCGGCGCCTTCGTCTGCGGCTATCACACCAACCAGTCGGCGCTGGCACCCAAGGCCTATCTCACCGGCGCCGAGTGGAACTGGGAAGCGCTCTACCCGAAGTTCGTCAAGATGATCACCTCCGGCGAAGGCATCCCTAATTTCTACCGCGGCGGCCTGAAGGAAGAGATCGTGAAGGTCTCGCCTTACGGCGAAGCGGTCTCGGCCGAAGCGCGCAAGGCGGCCGACGAAGCCAAGGCAAAGTTCCTGTCGGCAGAAGGCTTCGCCATCTTCAAGGGAGGGCTGGTCGACAACAAGGGCAAGACGGTGATCGCCGCCGGCACCGACCGCGGCCAGAAGGATCCTGAGCTCGAGAAGATGGACTATCTGGTCGAAGGCGTGATCGGAGCGACTTCGTGACCACGGAGGCGGCGGATTCCACGGAAGCGGTCGGGGCAGTCGCCCCGGCCGCCGATCCCGGCTTCCTCCAGCGCTACGGCGGCACGATCGAATATGTGCTGATCCCGGGCGCGGCGCTCGTCGGCGCGCTCGCGGTCTTCGGCATCTTCGTCGCGATGTTCGGCAAGAACCCGCTCGATCTCTATTTCTACATGTATTACGGCGCGTTCGGCACCTGGTTCTCGTGGCAGAACACGCTGACACGCGCCGCGCCCCTGATCCTCACCGCGCTCTGCACGGCACTCCCCGCGCAGCTCGGCATGGTCATCATCGGCGGCGAAGGTGCGCTGCTGATCGGCGCGCTGTCGGCAACGAGTGCCGCGCTCGCGCTTCAGGGCATGCCGTCGCTCGTCATCCAGCTCGCCATGGTCATCGCCGGCGTAGTGGGCGGTGGACTGTGGATCACGCTCTCCGGCGCGCTGCGCCAATACCGCGGCGTCAACGAAACGATTTCGAGCCTCCTGCTCGTCTACATCGGCCTTGCGATCCTCAACCATCTCGTCGAAGGCGTGATGCGCGATCCCGCCAGCCTCAACAAGCCGTCGACCCGCGAAATCGGCGCCGCCAACATGATCGGCTCCATTCCGGGCACCGACGTGCATTGGGGTCTCGTTTTCGGCCTGGTCGCCGCGATCGCCTCCTACATTCTGATCTATCACACCGTGTTCGGCTTCGCCGCGCGGGTGGCAGGCGGCAACATCCGCGCTGCGAAGATTGTCGGCCTCGGCGTCAGCAAGCTGATCCTGACCGTCTGCTTCCTCGCCGGCGGCGCGGCCGGGCTTGCCGGCATGGTCGAGGTCGCCGCCGTGCAGGGACGCACCAATGCCAATCTCGCGGCGGGCTACGGCTTCACCGGCATCCTCGTCGCCTTCCTCGCGCGGCAAAATCCGCTCGCCATCATTCCCGTCGCGATCCTGCTCGGCGGCATCAGCGCCAGCGGGGGCCTGCTGCAGCGCCGCCTCGGACTGCCCGATGCATCGGTGCAGGTGTTGCAAGGCATCATCTTCGTCTTCGTGCTGGCCAGCGATGCGCTCTACGGCCGCATCGGCTTCCTGAAGGGAAAATCCTGATGGCGGACGGATCGATCGGACTCTGGACCGTCCCGCTCGCCGTGCTCGGCGGCGCCATTCGCGTCTCCACGCCGTTCCTGTTCGTGAGCCTCGGGGAATGCATCACCGAGCGCTCCGGCCGCATCAATCTCGGCCTCGAAGGCACGCTGGTGATGGGCGCGATGAGCGCTTACGGCATCTCCTATCTCACGGGATCCCCGTGGCTCGGCGTGCTGGCCGCCGGCATCACCGGCGCGGTGCTGGGCGCGTTGCACGCCGGCATCTGCTCGCTGCCGCGGGTCAATGACGTCGCGGTCGGCATCGCCCTGATGCTGTTCGGCACCGGCCTTGCGTTCTATCTCGGCAAGCCGCTGATCGAGCCCACAGCGCCGCGCCTTCCCGCGATCGATTTCGGCTGGTGGAGTGACATCCCGCAGGTGCGCGCCGCATTGCGCATCAACGTGCTGTTCCTGATCGGCGTCGCGCTCGCGCCGATCCTCTATTGGGCCTTCCGCACCACGCGCTGGGGCCTCTTGATCCGCACCGCCGGCGAAAGCTCGGATGCCGCGCGCGCGATGGGCCATTCGGTGCTGTTGATCCGCCTGCGCGCCACCATGGTCGGCGGCTTCCTCGCCGGCATCGGGGGCTCGTTCCTGTCGCTGTTCTATCCCGGAAGCTGGAACGAGGGCCTCTCCTCGGGTCAGGGCATCACTGCCGTCGCGCTGGTGATCTTCGCGCGCTGGGATCCCCTGCTCTGCCTCTGGGCCTCGCTCGCCTTCGGCGGCGCCGCAGCGCTGGGTCCGGCGCTGCAATCGGTCGGCGTCACCTCCGGCTATCACCTCTTCAACGCCGCGCCCTACATCCTGACGCTGGCGATCATGATCATCACCTGCTCGCCGAAGCGGACGCTGACCGGCGCGCCCGCCGAACTTTCGATCACACGGTAACACGCACGAGGTCGTCCATGCCCGAGCGCTACATCAAGTCCGAGCCCTACGCCTGGCCCTATAACGGCGATCTCCGTCCGGAGAATACCGCGCTCATCATCATCGACATGCAGACCGATTTCTGCGGCGTCGGCGGCTATGTCGACAAGATGGGCTACGACCTCTCCCTGACGCGTGCGCCGATCGAGCCGATCAAGCGGCTGCTCGCGGCGATGCGCAGCGAAGGCTTTCACATCATCCATACCCGCGAAGGCCATCGCCCCGATCTCTCCGATCTGCCCGCCAACAAGCGCTGGCGCTCGCGCCAGATCGGCGCCGGTATCGGCGATCCCGGCCCGTGCGGCCGCATCCTGGTGCGCGGGGAGCCCGGCTGGGACATCATCGAGGAGTTGGCGCCGCTGCCGGGCGAGCCCATCATCGACAAGCCCAGCAAGGGCTCGTTCTGTGCCACCGACCTCGAGTTGATCCTGCGCGTCCGCGGCATCGAGAACATCGTGCTGACCGGCATCACCACCGACGTCTGCGTCCACACCACCATGCGCGAGGCCAACGACCGCGGCTTCGAATGCGTGCTGCTGCACGATTGTTGCGGCGCGACCGACAAGAGCAACCACGACCACGCGCTGAAGATGATCAAGATGCAGGGCGGCGTGTTCGGCGCGGTCTCGACCTCCGACGCCTTCATCGGAGCGATTTCGTGATCATCGGCGAAACGCCTCCGCCGTCGGGCGCCTTCGGCGTCGATGCCATCGCCATGACCATGCGGTTCGGCAACTTCCTGGCGCTGGACAATGTCGCGCTGAAGGTTCGGCCGGGCTCGTTTCATGCGCTGCTGGGCGAGAACGGCGCCGGCAAGTCGACCCTCGTCAAATGCATCATGGGCTATTACCACGCGACCGAAGGCGACATCCTCGTCGGCGGGCGCGAACAGGCGATCGCCAATCCGAAGGACGCCCACGCGCTCGGCCTCGGCATGGTCTACCAGCACTTCACCCTTGTGCCCGCCATGACGGTTGCCGAGAACCTTGTGCTGGCGCGCGACGACGTGCCGGCCGTGGTGAACTGGCCGAAGGAGATGAAGGAGCTCGAGGCGTTCCTGGCGCGGATGCCCTTCAAGGTGCCGCTCGGCGCAAAGGTCTCCGACATCTCCGCCGGCGAGCGGCAGAAATGCGAGATTCTCAAGCAGCTTTACCTCAAGCGGCGCTTCCTGATCCTGGACGAGCCGACCTCGGTGCTGACACCGGCGGAGGCGGATGAGGTGCTCGGCATGCTCCGCGACATGGTCGTCAAGGGCGAGCTGACCATCCTGATGATCACGCACAAGTTCCGCGAGGTCATGGCCTTCGCCGATGAGGTCACCATCCTGCGCCGCGGCAAGCTTGCGGGGGCCGGCAAGGTCGCCGAGCTGACGCCGGACGCGATGGCGCGCACCATGATCGGCGCCGAGGAGCTGACGGTGCAGCCGCCGCGTACCGGCGAAGCCGGCCAGGCGAGGCTCGAGCTGCAGAAGCTCCGCGCTCTCGACGATGCCGGCGCCGTCGCCGTGCACGACGTTTCCCTCACCGTGCGCGCCGGGGAGATCGTCGGCATCGCCGGTGTCTCCGGCAATGGCCAGCGCCAGCTCGTCGAGGTGCTCGCCGGCCAGCGCGACGCCGAGAGCGGCGATATCCGCGTCGCCGGCGATCCCTACCACGCCAGCCGCGAGGAGATGCGGCGCCACAAGATGTCGCTGCTGCCCGAGGAGCCGCTGAAGAACGCCTGCGTCGGCGGGATGAGCGTCGCCGACAACATCGCCTTCCGCGAATTCGACCGCGCGCCCTTTGCAAGCCTCGGCTGGTGGCTCAATCGCGGCGCCTTCCGCAACGACGCCCGGAAGAAGATCGGCCAGTACAAGATCAAGACCCGCACACCGGATACGCCGATCTCCGCGCTGTCGGGCGGCAACGTGCAACGCGCCGTGCTGGCCCGTGAGCTTGCCGGCGACGTCGAGGTGCTGATCGCGGCCAATCCCTGCTTCGGCCTCGATTTCGCGGCGGTGGCGCAGATCCACGCCGAGATCATGGCGGCCCGCAATCGCGGCGCGGCGGTCCTGCTCGTCAGCGAGGATCTCGACGAACTGCTCGAACTGTCCGACCGGCTGGTGGTGATGTTCCACGGCGAATTCGTGTATGAAGCACGGACCAGCGAGGCCGACCTCACCGTCGTCGGCCGACATATGGCGGGACACTAGCCGCGGAGCATCGATGGGCAGCACCTTAGAACGCGACGAGCATTTCCTGCGCTTGTCCTTTGCGGTCGCAGCCCGTTCGCTCACCCATGGCAACCACCCCTTCGGTTGCATCGTCGTCGATGCCGACGGCAAGGTGCTGATCGAGCGCGAGAATGGCTACATGCCGGATCACGACGGCACCGCGCATGCCGAGCGCCTCGCAGCCACTCAGGCCTGCCGGACGCTCGACCGCGATGTGCTGGCCAAGGCCACGCTCTATTCCTCAGCCGAGCCCTGCGCCATGTGTGCGGGCGCAATCTACTGGGCCGGCATCGGCCGCGTCGTCTATGGCCTCAGCGAGCATCGCCTGCGCGGCGTCACCGGCAACCACCCGGAGAACCCGACGCTCGACCTGCCCTGCCGCGAGGTGTTTGCCAGCGGCCAGCGACCGACGGAGGTCGTGGGACCACTGCTGGAAGACGAAGCCGAAGCGCTGCACGACGGGGTTTGGACGAAGTAGAATTCGGCTTTGGAGGGTGGGTTAGACGGGCAGGTGCGCGAAGCGCATCTGCCCGGCGTAACCCACCACTTTTGTTTCCCCGAGGCACAGAAGAGGTGGATTACGCCTTCGGCTAATCCACCCTACGTTCTTCAAACGAAGATGACGCCGCGGAGGTTTGACGCGGCGCCATCGTCGTTCACCTGAAATCCTGCGGTCGATCAGAACTTCACGGTGATACCCGAGTAGAGCGAGGACTCCGTGCAGGAGCCGGTGCTCACCCTCGCCCCGCCGACCAGCGTGGTACAGGCAACGGCGTTGTTGTGATCGAGGCCGAACTTGTTTTGCCAGTAGCGATAGGCCACCCAGACGTCGACGAAGTGAGAGTACTTGTCACCCCAGAGCGCCTTCGAGGCATCCATCGTCAGACGGATCGGCTCCGAGTTGAACTCGACCTTGGTGGGATAGACGCCGTTGGCAACGCTGGCGGGAAGCGGCTCGGTGTCCGTCCCCTTCTTGCCGTACCAGGCCGCGCGGCCGCTGATGGAGAAGTACTGCATGTTCGCCGGCAGGAAGCCGAGGTCCATGTAGTAGTTGGTCTCGATCGCCCAGGTCGGCTTGAACGAGGTGTTACCGTCGGTCAGACACGGGGCCATCCAGCCCGCGCCGCACTGCGAGAAGGAGTTGTGGTTGGCGAACTCCCAGTAAACCAGGGGCGCGACGTTGAAATAGCCCTTGTAGGGAAGGTCGAAGGCAAACTGCAGACCGGCGACGACGTCGCGTTTGGCGGCACCGAAGTAGCGGTTCTCGGTGTTGGCATCCATGCCAACCTCGAACGAGATGTTGTGCAGCGGCCCCTGCGTGAAGGCCTTGGTGTTGAAGATCTCGTTCCAGCCGAAGGTCGAGCGGAACAGGCCGTAGATTTCAGTCGCGCCGGCGCAGCTCGCCGGCGTGAACGCGAAGCCCGCCGCCGGCGAAACGATACCGCCGGTCTGCGTGCAGGGCCCGGCCGGATCGTTGTGGTCCGACTTGAACATCGAGATCGTGAAGAAGTTGGTGCCGTAGGCCCAGGCGTCGAAATGGGTGAAGGAGTAGACCTGCTTGGTGGTCTTGGAATTGATCACGCCATTGGTGTTGGTGAACGCGCCGGGCTGGCTGGCGTCGAAGATGTAGGAGAAGGTGACGCGGTTGTCGATCACGAGGAAGAACGGAAGGTCGGGCGCCTTCTTGGCGGCCTTGACCGGCAGGTCCGCAGCCTGAGCCCAGCCTGCGGTGGCGAGCGTAGCAAGTGACAGCACCGTTGCTGCAATTGCCCTTGAACGAAACGACATCCTGAATACCCCCAAGTTTGGACACGTAAAAATGAACGTCCCTTGGGTGCGACACTTGCGCCGATCTCCCGAAGTGAGAAGCCTCAACTTTTTTCAAGGCATGCCGCATGTTTCAGCAGCAGGTAGCGCTCGTTCGCAGGATTCTGCGATGTTTTGCGCGCGGCCGTCACGTGCGTGCGGCCCCGCGATAACTCTCCTTGCCGAACATTCCCGACTGATTTCGTTTGGCTTTTATGTCGACCGGATAGCTCGGACATGATCGACGGTCGCGATCCCTGTCTCGATCGGCCATTGCATACTTGCGCTGGCGCCTTTTTGCTCAGCTCTACGTCCATCCTGCACAGCGGGTTCCGATTTGATTTGTACCGTCACAAAATTGCAACAGGCGTCACGCGCAGGGGCCGCAGCGAGGAGGTCCCCCGCATACCGGCGACAGATCATCACCGGCCGGCGAGAAGAGCATCTCGCCGACACCGGCCGCCTGCCGAAGCGTTGAGCAAGGGATGACGCTTTTTCCCACCTTACGCGGCGGTTCAAACTAGCCCACTATTGAGGCACTCCATCCATGCCAGCGCACCAGCGAATGTTAGATCCGACGCCCAATGGCCTGCATTCCGGCGAGCCCCCGTTGCTCCAGACGCTCGGGCTCACCAAGCGCTACGGTGATTTCCTCGCCAACGATTCCATCGATATCGACATCTGGCCGAAGCAGATTCACGCGCTGCTCGGCGAGAACGGCGCCGGCAAGTCGACGCTGGTCAAGGCGATCTACGGGCTGATCCAGCCCAGCGCGGGGGAGATCCGCTGGCACGGCGAACGAATCGTGCTGTCGGGCCCGTCCGAGGCGCGCAGCCGCGGTATCGGCATGGTGTTCCAGCACTTCTCGCTGTTCGACAACCTCACGGTCGCCGAGAACGTCGCGCTCGGTCTCGATGGGAAGGAATCCTTCAAGGACATGTCGGCGCGGCTGGAGCAGGTATCGAAGACCTACGGCCTGCCGCTCGATCCCAGGCGCGAGGTCTGGCAATTGTCGGTCGGCGAGCGCCAGCGCATCGAGATCGTCCGCGCCCTGATGCAGGACCCGAAATTCCTGATCCTGGACGAGCCCACCGCGGTGCTGACGCCGCAGGAAGCCGACCAGCTCTTCATCGTGCTAGAACGCCTCAAGGCCGAAGGCCGCGCCATCCTCTACATCAGCCACAAGCTCGAGGAGGTGAAGCGTCTCTGCGACACCGCCACCATCCTGCGCGGCGGCAGGAAGGTCGAGACCTGCAATCCCCAGCTCGAGACCGCGGCTTCTCTCGCGCGCATGATGGTCGGCGGCGAGATCAAGGAAGTGAAGGCGCCCGCCGGCCGCAAGACCACCGTGCCGCGGCTGGTCGTCAACGACCTCTCGCTCCCCCCTGGCGAGGCGCACGGCGTCCGGCTCGAGCACATCTCGTTCGAGCTGAAGGGCGGCGAGATCCTCGGTATCGCCGGCGTCGCCGGCAACGGCCAGGACGAGCTGTTCGCCGCGCTGTCCGGTGAGCGGCTGTCCAAGGATCCCGGCACGGTCGTAATCGAAGGCATCGCCGCCGGCCACCTTTCGATCACGCAGCGCCGCAAGCTCGGCGCCGCCTTCGTGCCGGAGGAGCGGCTCGGCCACGGCACCGCGCCGCGCATGAAGCTGTCGGAGAACGCGCTGCTCACCGGACATGCCGCGAGCGGCATGGTCCATCACGGCTTCATCGATACCGCGGCAACGCTGAAGACGGTGGACCGCGCGACCGAAACGTTTGACGTTCGCAAGGCCAAGCGCGATCCGGAAGCAGCATCGCTCTCCGGCGGCAATTTGCAAAAATTCATCGTTGGACGCGAGATCCTGCGCAATCCGGCGGTCCTGGTGGTGAGCCAGCCGACCTGGGGCGTCGATGCGGGCGCGGCCGCCGTGATCCGCCAGGCGCTACTCGATCTCGCAACCGCAGGCGCTGCCGTGCTGGTGACCAGCCAGGATCTCGACGAGCTTGCCGAGATCGCCGACCGCATCGCCGTGATGTTCCATGGCCGGCTCTCCGCGCCGCTCGCGACAAGTGAAGCGACCCGCGAAAAGCTCGGCCTGCTCATGGGCGGCAGCAGCCTCGAGCCGAAGGAGGCCGCGCATGCAGTTGGTGCTTGAGAAGCGCGCCGAGCGCTCCGGCACGATCGCGCTGGTCTCGCCCTTGATCGCGATCGGCCTGACGATCCTCACCATGATCATCCTGTTCGCGATCCTCGGCAAGAATCCGCTGCTTGCGCTGCATGCCTATTTCATCGCGCCCTTGACCGACGGCTATTCGCTGCAGGAGATCGCGGTGAAGGCGACGCCGCTGGTGATGATCGCGATCGGTCTGTCGCTGTGCTATCTCGCCAATGCCTGGAACATCGGCGCCGAGGGCCAATTCCTGATCGGCGCCGTCGCCGGAAGCTGGATCGCGGTGAAGACGCAAGGCACCGACGCAGGCGCCTGGGTGCTGCCGGCGATGCTCGTGCTCGCAGCCGCCGCGGGCGCCCTCTATGCGCTGATCCCGGCGATCTGCAAGGTGAAGTTCGGTGCCAGCGAAATCCTGACCAGCCTGATGCTGGTCTATGTCGCCGACCTTTTCCTCGATTATCTCGTGCGCGGCCCCTGGCGCGATCCGCAGGGCTTCAACTTCCCGACCACCGCCGAGTTCGACCCGGTCGCAACGGTGCCGCTTCTGATCGAGGGCGGCCGGCTACATCTCGGCTCCATCATCGCCCTGCTCGTCGTCGCGGCCGCAGCAATCCTGCTCGGACGCACCATCAAGGGATTCGAGATCCGCGTGGTCGGTGCCGCCCCGCGCGCAGCGCGGTTCGGCGGCTTCAACGCCAACCAGCTGATCATCCTGACCTTCGCCGTATCAGGCGCGCTGGCGGGCCTTGCCGGCATCATCGAGGTCGCGGGACCCGTCGGGCATCTCCAGCCCGGCATCTCGCCCGGCTACGGCTTCACCGCGATCATCGTCGCCTTCCTCGGCCGGCTGAACCCGCTTGGAATATTAATTGCAGGCCTTTTTCTCGCACTGACCTTTATCGGCGGCGAGCAGGCGCAGATCGCGATGAAGATCCCGTTGGATGTCACCAAGGTGTTTCAGGGTATTCTGCTGTTCTACGTGCTCGCCTGCGACTCCCTCATTCTCTACCGCTTCAAGCTGGTGTTCCCGAACCGACAGGTGGCCAGTGGAACTCATTGAAGCCATCATCCTAGCGGTGCTCGCGGCGTCGACGCCGCTGTTGATCGCGGCAACCGGCGAGCTCGTGACCGAGCGCTCCGGCGTGCTCAATCTCGGCGTCGAGGGCATGATGATCGTCGGTGCGGCCTGCGGCTTTGCCGGCGCCTGGCTCACAGGTTCGGTTTTCATCGGCGCGCTGTTCGGCATCGTCGCGGGCACGCTGATGTCGCTGGTGTTTGCGCTGATGGCGCTCGGGCTCGCCGTCAACCAGGTCGCAACAGGTCTCGCACTCACCATCCTCGGCATCGGTCTCTCGGGCCTGATCGGCGCCGGCTTCGTCGGCGAGCGCATCACGCCCGCGGTGCATCTTTACATTCCCGGCCTGACTGACATTCCGCTGATCGGCCGCGTCCTGTTCGGCGAGGACGGCTTCGTCTATTTCTCGATCGCGCTGATCGTCGGCGTCTGGTGGTTCCTGTACCGCACGCGAGCGGGATTGATCCTGCGCGCCTGCGGCGACAATCACGTCTCCGCGTATGCGCTCGGCTATCCCGTGCTGCGCATCCGCACCTTCGCCGTGATGTTCGGCGGCGCCTGCGCCGGACTTGCCGGCGCCTATCTGCCGCTCGCCTACACGCCCTTCTTCATTCCCGGCATGACCGCCGGCCGCGGCTGGATCGCGTTGGCGCTGGTGGTGTTCGCGTCCTGGCGGCCGGGCCGCCTCGTGGTCGGCGCCTATCTCTTCGGCGCGGTGACGATCCTGCAATTGCATGCGCAGGGCTGGGGCGTCGGCATTCCCTCGCAATTCATGTCGGCGCTGCCTTATCTCGCGACCGTCATCGTGCTTGTCCTGCTCTCCCGCGCGCACACGGGCGGCTCGACCGCGCCGGCCGCGCTCGGCACCGTGTTCGTGCCTGACCGCTAACGTTTCATTTCCGCGGCATGCGCGATGGGGCGCGCACGTTGCGGATCGTGGCTTTCCCCTGATGTTTGGAGATTGATGATGAGGAAATCACTTCTTGCGCTGGCTGCCGGGCTTTTGCTTGCCGGGAGCGTCAGCGCAGCCTCCGCCGCCGACAAGCTGAAGGTCGGTTTCATCTATCTGGGTCCGATCGGAGACCTCGGCTGGACCTACCAGCACGATGTCGGCCGCCAGGCTCTCGTCAAGGAGCTCGGTGACAAGATCGAGACCACTTATCTCGAGAACGTGCCCGAGGGTCCCGACGCCGAGCGCTCCATCGAGCAGCTCGTCCGCGCCGGCAACAAGCTGATCTTCACGACCTCGTTCGGCTACATGGATCCGACGCTGAAGGTCGCGAAAAAATATCCGAACGTGCATTTCGAACACGCGACCGGCTACAAGCGTAACCCGAACATGTCGACCTATTCGGCCAAATGGTACCAGGGCCGATACATCCAGGGCCTGATCGCGGCCAAGATGTCGAAGTCCGGCGTGCTCGGCTATATCGGCTCGTTCCCGATTCCCGAGGTCGTCTCCGGCATCAACGCGACGATCCTCGCGGCGCAGACCATCAACCCCAACATCAAGGTCAAGATCATCTGGGCCAACACCTGGTTCGATCCGGGCAAGGAAGCCGACGCCGCCAAGGCACTGATCGACCAGGGCGCCGACGTCATCATGCAGCACACGGACTCGCCGGCGGCGATGCAGATCGCCAGCGAGCGCGGCAAGCTCGCCTTCGGCCAGGATTCCGAGATGATCAAGTTCGGGCCCAAGACCCAGCTGACCTCGATCCTCGACACCTGGGGCCCCTACTACATCGAGCGCGTCAAGGCCGAACTCGCCGGAACCTGGAAGTCCGAGGACAGCTGGGGCGGCCTCGACAGCCACATGTTCGCGATGGCGCCCTACACCAACATGCCTGACGACGTGAAGAAGTTGGCCGAGGATGCCCAGGCCGCGATCACCGCGGGCAAGCTGCACCCGTTCAAGTGCCCGGTCATTGGGCAGGACGGCAAGGAGGTCGAGTGCAAGGGCGGCACCAATCTCGCTGACGGCCAGATTCTCGGGATGAATTTCTACGTCAAGGGCATCGACGACAAGCTGCCGGGCAAGTAGCACGCTTCTTGCATTGCCTAAAACACCTGCTCCTCCCGGAGGAGGTTCGGAGGGGGTGGCCAGAAGCACCCGGCACTTGTGGTCGCCCCCTCCTTCAATTTTCGGCCCGATTATCCCGCCTGCATGGCCCGCGCCGCCGAACTATGGCGGCGGATGAGGTCCGCGACATCCAGGCCCGGGATAGCCCCGTCGATCACCGCCCATTTTCCCGCCACCATGACCCGGTCGGCCCGATGCGCGCCGCACAGCACGAGCGCGGCCAGGGGATCGCCGTGGCCGGAGAAGCGCAGCTCGTCGAGCCTGAACAGCGCCAGGTCCGCCGCCTTGCCGACGGCGATCTCGCCGAGCTCCGGGCGACCGACGCAGGCCGCCGAGCCCCTGGTGGCCCAGCGCAGCGCATCCTTGTGGCTGACCTTGGTCACGCCGTAGCGCGCCCGTTGCAGCAGGAACGCCGCGCGCACCTCCTGCATCAGGTTCGATCCATCGTTCGAGGCCGAGCCGTCGACCCCGATGCCGATGCCGACGCCGGCCTCCTCCATCTCGCACACCGGGCAGCAGCCGGAGGCCAGCAACTGGTTGCTGCAGGCGCAATGGCTGACGGTCGTCCCGGCCTTGCCGAGCCGCCGCATCTCGTCCGGATTGAAGAAGATTCCGTGCGCGAGCCAGGTCCGCGCGTCGAGCCAGCCGCATTGCTCGAGATAGTCGAGCGGACGGCAGCCATACATCTGCTCGCAGAATCTGTTCTCGTCCTCGGTCTCGGCGAGATGGGTGTGGAGGCGCACGTCGAGCTTGCCGGCGAGATCGGCGGTGGCGCGCATCAGCGACGTCGTCACCGAGAATGGCGAGCACGGCGCCAGCGCGATCTGCACCATCGCGTCCGCACCGCGCTGGTGATGCCTGGCGACCACGCGCGCGCTGTCGGCGAGGATGGTGTCCTCGTCCTGCACGACGCTGTCCGGCGGCAGACCCCCGTCACGCTGCGACAGGTTCATCGAGCCGCGCGTGAGCAGTACGCGCATGCCGAGCCGCTGTGCGACGCCGACCTCGATATCGACGGACTCCTCGAGGCCCGCCGGGAACACATAGTGATGATCCGTCGTGGTGGTGCAGCCCGAGAGCAGCAGCTCGGACATCGCCACGGTGACGCCGAGCTCCAGCCGCTCGGGCGTCAATTTCGCCCACACCGGGTAGAGCGCCTGGAGCCAGGGAAACAGCTCGCGGTCCATCGCCGCCGGCAGCGCCCGCGTCAGGGTCTGGTAAAAATGATGATGGGTGTTGATCAGGCCCGGCAGCACGACATGCTCGCTCGCATCGAGCACGGCAACATCGGCCGTCGCGGGCTTGCCGCCGGCCGGTACGAGCTCGACGATCCGGCCGTCCTTTACCACGACCCCGCGCTCCGCCCCGTCGGCGAGGATAGCCAAGGGGTCCCGGATCCAGATCGGCTTTGGTTCGCTCATGACCCCGATTCTCCTTGCGTTCAGCCACAGGCATTCATGCGGCCAAGTGCCCGAACGCCATCCTGCACCGACTTGTTTGTTGCGACTTGGCTCCGGTCTTGCAAGACTCTATCGCACGATTCACCGGGCGGAAGCTTTCTGGCGCAGCCATGGATTTGAATACCATCACGACGGTGGCGCATCCGCAAACGCGCGCCGAGCTGCCCACCTGGACGCCAGGCGATGCGTGGCTCGCGGGCGGCACCTGGCTGTTCTCGGAGCCGCAAGCGGACCTGAAGCGCCTGATCGACCTCACCGATCTGAAGTGGCCGGCGCTGACGATCGGCGAGAGCCATCTCGGTATTGCCGCCACCTGCACCGTCGCGCAGCTCGATGGACTCGCCTGCCTTTCCGACTGGCTCGCCGCGCCGCTGATCGGCCAGTGCTGCCGCGCGTTCCTTGCGTCCTTCAAGATCTGGAAGACCGCGACGGTCGGCGGCAATCTCTGCATGTCGCTGCCGGCCGGACCGATGATCTCCCTCACCGCGGCGCTCGACGGTGTCTGCACCATCTGGAAGGCGGGCGGCGGCGAGCAGCGGATTGCGGTCGTCGACTTCGTGACCGGCAACCAGCGCAACCGCATGACGCCGGGTGACCTGCTGCGCCAGATCGACATTCCGATCGCCGCGCTGAAGCGCCGCACGGCGTTTCGCCAGATCTCGCTCGCGCCGGTCGGCCGCTCGGCAGCGCTGCTGATCGGCAGCTTCGACGCCGATGGCACGCTGGCGCTGACGGTCACTGCTTCGACGGTGCGGCCGATCCGGCTGTCGTTTCCCAAGCCGCCCGACGCGAGCACGCTTCGCGATGCGATCATGCAGCAGGTCACGGATGACCTGTACCACACCGACATCCACGGCAAGCCGCTCTGGCGCAAGCACATGACGCTGCGGCTCGCCGAGGAGATCCGCAGCGAGCTCCTGGGGACAACATCATGAGCTTCGAGATCAATGGGACGACGTTCGCGGAGGCGCCCCGCGCGGGTCAGTGCCTGCGCACCTTCCTGCGCGAGCTCGGCCATTTCGGCGTGAAAAAGGGCTGCGATGCCGGCGATTGCGGCGCCTGCACCGTGCTGCTCGACGGCGAGCCGGTGCATAGCTGCCTGATCCCGGCCTTCCGCGCCGAGGGCCGAGCGGTGACCACGATCGAAGGTCTCGGCGGCGAGGCCGGCGCGCATCCGATGCAGCAGGCCTTCCTCGATGCACAGGGCTTTCAATGCGGCTTCTGCACCGCCGGCATGATCCTGACCTGCGCGTCGCTGAACCAGGCGCAGCGCACCGATCTCGGTGCGGCACTGAAGGGCAACATCTGCCGCTGCACCGGCTATCGCACCATCGAGGACGCGCTGCTCGGCAAGACCAATGTCGAGGCGGACGTCGAGACCGGCGCCGCCTTCGGCCGTAGCCTGCCGGCGCCCGCGGGCCCCGACGTGGTGCGCGGCGCGGCGCGCTACACTTTCGACACCGCGATCGAGGGCCTGCTGCACGTCAAGCTGCTGCGTTCGCCCCACGCCCACGCGCGGATCGTCGCCATCGACACCTCTGCGGCCCTGGGCGTTCCCGGCGTGCACGCGGTGCTGACACATGAGGATGCGCCGTCCGTCCTGATCTCGACCGCGCGCCACGAGAAGGACTGGATGGATCCCGAGGACACCCGCGTCCTCGACGACGTCGTCCGCTTCATCGGGCAGCGCGTTGCCGCGGTCGTGGCCGAGAGCGAAGCCGCCGCCGAGGAGGCGTGTCGCCGGATCAAGGTGAATTACGAGATTCTGCCGGCGCTGATCGATCCCGAGCAGGCGATGGCGCCCGGTGCACCGCTCCTTCATCCCGACCGGACTCCTGCGAACCGCATCGCCGATCCCCAGCGCAACCTGGCGGCGGAGACGCATGGCGAGTACGGCGACGTCGCGTCGGCGCTCGCAACGTCTGCCGTCACCTATGAAGCCACCTTCCACAGTCACCGCGTGCAGCATGCGGCGCTGGAGACCCATGGCGGCCTCGCCTGGCACGACGAAGCGGGCGTGCTGAACGTCCGCACCTCGACGCAGGTCCCGTTCCTGACCCGGCGCGCGCTGTCGGACATCTTTGGGCTTCCCATGGACAAGGTCCGCGTGTTCTGCGAACGCGTCGGCGGCGGGTTTGGCGGCAAGCAGGAGATGTTCGTCGAGGACATCCTGGCGCTCGCCGCGCTCACGACCGGACGGCCGGTGAAGCTGGAGCTGACGCGCGAGGAGCAGTTCATCGCGACCTCGACGCGGCATCCGATGCGGGTCCACATCAAGGCCGGCGCCGATGCCGACGGCAAGCTCACCGCGCTCCAGCTCGACGTGCTCTCCAACACCGGCGCCTACGGCAATCACGCCGGTCCCGTGATGTTCCACTCGCTGTCGGAGTCCATCGCCGTCTACAATTGCCCGAACAAGCGGGTCGACGGCTACGCCGTCTACACCAACACGGTGCCGGCGGGCGCATTTCGCGGCTATGGCTTGCCGCAGACGCAGATCGCGATCGAGGCCGCGATCGACGAGCTGGCGCGGCAGCTCGGCATCAGCCCTTACGAGATGCGCCGGCGCAATATCATCAGGCTGGGCGATCCCATGCTGTCGCCGCCGCCGTCCGAGTTTCACGACGTGCTCTATGGCTCCTATGGGCTCGACCAATGCCTCGATCTCGTCGAGCGCGCGATGCAGGCGGATGGCCCGCAAGCAGAGTTGCCGCCGGAATGGCTGACCGGCGACGGCGTCGCCCTGACCATGATCGACACCGTGCCGCCGGCCGGCCACATCGCGGATGCCACGATCGCGCTGAACGACATTGGTGGTTTCGATCTCACCGTCGGTACCGCCGAGTTCGGCAACGGCACCAGCACCGTCCACCGCCAGATCGCGGCGACGATCCTCGCGACCACCGTCGACCGCATCCGCCTGCGCCAGTCCGACACCGCCCATGGCGGTCACGACACCGGCGCCTATGGCAGCGCCGGCACGTTCGTCGCCGGCAAGGCGACGCATGCCGCAGCCTTGCAGCTTGCGACCGAACTGAAGGCGGCTGCTGCGGACGCCTGGCTTTGCGACGTGGAGACTTGCGTGCTGGATGACGATGCCGTCGTCAGCGGCGTGCGGCGCATGCCCTTTGCGGAGCTGGCGAAGCTCGCCCGCGAGCGCGGCCGGCCGTTCGCAGGCAACGGCAATTCCGGCGGTACGCCGCGCTCGGTCGGTTTCAACGTGCAGGGTTTTCGTGTCGCCGTGAACAAGGCGACCGGCGAGCTCAGGATTCTCAGGAGCGTGCAGGCGGCGGATGCCGGCGTCGTCGCCAACCCCATGCAGTGCCGCGGCCAGGTCGAGGGCGGTGTGGCCCAGGCGCTCGGCGCTGCGCTCTATGAGGAGATGGTGATCGACGCGGAGGGGCGCGTCACCAATCCGAAATTCCGCGACTATCATTTGCCCTCCTTCGCCGACGTACCCCGCACCGAGGTGTTGTTCGCGCAGACATCGGACACGATCGGGCCGCTTGGGGCGAAGTCGATGAGCGAGAGTCCGTACAATCCGGTCGCAGCGGCGCTCGGCAACGCGATCGCGGACGCCACCGGCATCCGCTTCACGGCGCCGCCGTTCAAGCCGGACCGGCTGTTTCCGGCGCTGCTCGATAAATTCGGCTAGGCCGATCATTCAGGGGGATCATTCATGACCAGCGAATTGCATCCCGTCGACGAGGTCCTGCCGCTCCCGCGCCTGCTGGCGCTCGGGCTGCAGCACGTGCTGGTGATGTATGCCGGCGCGGTGGCGGTGCCCCTGATCATCGGCCGCGCGCTGAAGCTGCCGCCGGAGGACGTCGCCTTCCTGATCAGCGCCGACTTGTTTGCCTGCGGGATCGCGACGCCGGTGCAATGCCTCGGCTTTCCCGGCGTCGGCATCCGCCTGCCCGTGATGATGGGCGTGACCTTTGCCTCGGTCGGCCCGATGCTGTCGATGGCCGCCGCCCCCGATATCGGCCTGCTCGGCATCTACGGCTCGGTGATTGCGGCCGGCCTGTTCGGCATCGCCGCCGCGCCCTTCGTCAGCCGGCTGTTGCCGCTGTTTCCGCCCGTCGTCACCGGCACCATCATCCTCATCATCGGCATCTCGCTGATGCGTGTCGGCATCAACTGGGCCGGCGGCGGCCTGCCGACGCTGACGAAGGTCGTCGATGGCGTTCCCGGCAGCTTTCCCAATCCGGCCTACGGGCAGTTGCAGGGGCTCGGCATCTCGCTGTTCGTGCTGCTGTTTATCCTCGGCCTGATCAAGTGGGGCACGGGCTTTGTCGCCAATGTCGCCGTGCTGCTCGGCATGATCGCCGGCGCCGTGCTCGCGAGCGCGCTCGGCGTGATGCATTTCGACAAGGTCGCGGCCGCCTCCTGGGGTGCGCTCGTGATCCCATTCCGCTTCGGCATGCCGCAATTCCATCTGGTGCCCGTCATCACCATGTGCGTCGTCATGATCGTGGTGATGATCGAGTCGCTCGGCATGTTCCTCGCGCTCGGCGACATCACCGGCAAGGCCGTCGACCGCGAAGCCCTGAGTCGCGGCCTGCGCGCCGACGGTGTCGGTACGCTGCTCGGCGGCGTCTTCAACACGTTTCCCTACACCTCGTTCTCGCAGAATGTCGGCCTCGTCTCAGTCACCGGCGTGCGCTCGCGCTGGGTGACGATCACGGGCGGCTGCATCATGCTCGTCCTCGGACTGCTGCCGAAGCTCGCTGCGCTGGTCGAGGCGGTGCCGCTGGTCGTGCTCGGCGGCGCAGGCCTCGTGATGTTCGGCATGGTCGCGGCGACCGGCGCACGCATTCTCGCCTCGGTCGATTTCCGCACCAACCGCTACAATCTCTTCATCGTCGCGATCTCGATCGGCTTCGGCCTGATCCCGCTCGCCGCACCCGGCTTCTTCCGGAATCTGCCGCACGATCTGCAGCCGCTGCTGGAATCCGGCATCCTGCTCTGCGCGATCGTCTCGGTGCTGCTCAACGCCTTCTTCAACGGATTGAGCGGTGGAGCTGCGGCAGAGGCGGATGCAGCAGTGGCCGCATCATCCGCGCAGCATGTTTAGCTGCCGCGATAGGTCGAATAGCTCCAGGGCGTGACCAGCAACGGGACGTGATAGTGGCCTTCCGGCTCGCTGATCGCGAAGCGCAGCGGAATCTCGTCGATGAATGGCGGATCGTTAAGCTGCACGTTCTGCGCAGCGTAGTATTTGGCGACGCTGAAGCGGAGCTCGTAGCGACCGATCGGCAGCGGCCGGCCGCCGATCAGCGGCTGGTCGGTGCGGCCATCGTCGTTGGTAACAGTGCGCGCGATCACGCGGCTCTCGCCGAGATTTGCGAACTCGATGAGCTCGACCGGGATGCCCGCCGCAGGCTTGCCGGCGTGGTTGTCGAGCACATGCGTCGAGAGCCGGCCGTGTACCTTGAGCTTGTCATCAGCGACGACGAGCTGGTCGAGCCTCAGCGCCGAGATACGGCCGATCTCCTCGATCGCGCGCCGCGTCTCGGTCTTGGCGATGTTGCGCAGCCGCGTCTCGAAATCGCGAAGCACCGAGTCTTTGGTGTGACGGCGCACGCAGACGATATAGGGGAAGCCGAATTTCTCGCGATACGCATTGTTGACGCGCTCGAACGCGGCGTATTCGGCCTCCGACAACCGGTCGAGGCCAGCGCTGTTCTGCTCGTCGGTCGATTCCGCAGTGAGACCCGCGGCGCGCTGGGTCTTGTTGGCGAGATCGGGATGCGCACGGATCAGCGCCAGCTGCACATCGGGCTCGGCAGCCTGAATCGCCGCGATCAGCGCGGTATGCAACTGGTTGACGCCCGCGAACGGCCGCTGCCCGGCGAGCTTCTCCGCGATCCACGGCGAATATTCGACGACGTTGGCGAGCGCGGCGACGAAATCGGCCTTGCTTGCGGCATTGAGCTCGGCGAGCGGGATTTGCGACATCACACCATCATCCGATCTCGAACGCATCCGCCGCGAGATGCGCATGCTTGTCGTGCCAGTGCTGCGCGATCTGCAACCGCGTCGGCACCCAGACGCGCTCATGCCTGCCGATGTAGTCGAGGAAGCGGATCAGCCCGGCGGCGCGGCCGGGCCTGCCGGCGAGTCGGCAGTGCAGGCCGACCGACATCATCTTTGGCGCGGTCTGCCCTTCCGCATAGAGCACGTCGAAGGCGTCCTTCAGATAGGTGAAGAACTGCTCGCCTTCCGCAAATCCCTGCGGGTTGATGAACCGCATGTCGTTGGCATCCAACGTATAAGGAATGATGAGCTGCTTGCCCTTGGCGCCCTTGACCCAGTAGGGCAGGTCGTCGGCATAGGAGTCGCAGAGATAGAGGAAGCCGCCCTCCTCCATCAGCAGACGGTTGGTGTTGATCGAGGAGCGGCCGGTGTACCAGCCGAGCGGCCGCGATCCGGTTGCCTCGGTATGGACGCGAATGGACTCGGCGATCTCGGCGCGCTCCTGCGCCTCGGTCATGTCCTTGTGCTCGATCCATTTCAGGCTGTGGCTGGCGATGTCCCAGCCCGCCTCCTTCATCGCCGCGACGATTTCCGGATTGCGCTTGAGCGCGGTCGCGACGCCGAACACGGTTGTCGGCCACTTCCGCTCGCTGAACATCCGCCACAGCCGCCAGAAGCCGGCGCGCGAGCCGTATTCGAACATGGATTCGATGTTGGCGTGGCGCTGGCCCGGCCAGGGCTGTGCGCCGAGCACGTCCGACAGGAACGCTTCCGAGGCGCGGTCGCCGTGCAGGATGTTGTTCTCGCCGCCCTCCTCGAAATTGACGACGAACTGCACCGCGACCCGCGCATTATCAGGCCATTGCGGGTGCGGCGGGTTGCGGCCGTAACCGCGGAGATCGCGCGGGTAGCGTATATCCGTCACTCAGACTTCCTCGAAGCGGATCGGCAGCGCGCCCTTCCACAGCACGCTCTTGCCCAGCGTCGCCAGATTCTCCAGCCCCGACGTCACGGTGATGAAGTGGTTGCCGGCGAGCTGGCCCATCTTGCTGGCGAAGTGAACGCCGCCATACGCCATCAGGATCTCGGTCTCGCTGATGCCGCCGGGATAGAGGATGATCTGGCCGGGCGCGGGATAGCTGGTGTGGTTCTCGTAGCCGACGCCGAAGTCGAGATCGCCGAGCGGCATCCACACGCCCTCGCCGCTCCAGCGCACATGGATGATGTGGCTTTCGAACGGCAGCGCCTTGCGGAATGCGGCGACGGTCTTGGGCGCGGCTTGCTCCTCGAAACGGGCATCGAAGGTGAAATCGCCGGCGCGGATAACGAGTTTGCTCATCTCATCTCTCTGGATCGGGGGCCAAGGCCCCGCAGGGAACTCTCAGCAAAGAGCACTCCATAAGGCTTCGCGCAAGGGCGAAGCCGCATCACCTGCGGTCGTAGGACCAGCCGAAAATGCCGCTCCGCCGCACCTCGGGCTCCGGCTCGGCGGCGGCCGCCGGTGGCGGCGCCTCCTTCAGTTCCGCCTGCGGCGGCGGTGCGGGCGGTGCCGGCAGGTTCTCGCATTTCATGGAATAGACCATCTTGCCGTCCGCGGTCCGCCCGATCGGCGCGCAGGGGTCCGGATGCGCCGTTGAACTCTTCGGCGAAGGCTTGACCTGCGCCGCCGCCGGCGCGGCAATCAGGAGCAGGACCAGCAGATATTTCGACATCGTTGTCGCCTGAAAAGCCAATTTGTCCCATTGAACCGGATTGCGCAGGCCAAGTCCACCGCGCGCCCGGGTGTGACTGCCGAATATTTAGCCGGGACCAAAAAATTTGCTCGCTCCAACGTGAAGGCGGCACCGCTGACATTCCAAAGGGCCCATCGCCATGTCAGCCGCGACGGCGACAACATCTCTCACAGCCGGGAGCGTCGTCACGGGAGACACAACGATGCAAAAGACTTTCGTCCTTGTTGGCGCCATGCTGATCGCCGCCGCCACCGTCCAGACCGCCGCAGCCAACGACCGTCACCACGCCCGCAAGGCGCAACCCGTTCCCATCACGCAATCGGTCCGCGACTCCAACGCCGCCATCTGGCCGTCGCAGCCGACCGCACCCGACTGGTCGCGCTATGCGAACGGCGCGATGTCGGCTCCAGCGGGACGGTGATTGGCGGAAGCGTAGAGCACAACCACCGCTCTCGTGTCCCGGACGCGCTGCAACGCGCAAGCGTTGCTGCGCAGAGCCGGGACCCAGAAGGCGGCATGGCACAATGCGGAGACATGGGCCCCGGCTCTGCAGCGCACCACTTCGTGGACGCGCTGCGTCCGGGGCACGAGAGCGGAGTTTGAGGCGACAGCGTAGCTCTCCGACACGACCTCGTAGGATGGGTAGAGCGAAGCGAAACCCATCGCGCATCCTCCTTGCGGAAACATGATGGGTTTCGCTGCGCTCTACCCATCCTACAGTCTCGCAGACACACGCCTTCGCTTCCTCGCGGCGCAATTCACCCGAGCTTTGCCTGGTCACTCCACCCTCAAAGCCAAGAGGGCGCAGGGAAGGCCGGGTGCTGACCTCGCACCCGCGGTCCGCTGCGCGAAAGGTAGCGCAAAAGAACCGCACAGCAGCATACAGGTGTAGCCAAATCACTCGGCCTTCCCTGCGCGATGGTCGGACGGCTTATGCCGTGCTCTCCCGGGAGCCGAATTCCTTCTGGCCTCCCTCGCTCTCACGAAAATCGCCGGCACCGCGCCGGTTGACGCGATCGCCGCCTCCGCAAGAGCTTGGCCGTAGCAACGACGGCCAGGACCACACGGTTTTGCCGTACGCGCGGCTCGCCATGTTCGCTGCAGTTTTCCCAGCCCTGTCGACGAAGCCGGAAACTTGCAGACGAGACGAACCTGTCAGCGCCGTTCGTCCGCGCGATGCGCTGGGGCTCACGGAGAGCAATCCGCCCTGCCCCGGCCATTCGCGCCCGACGCTGCCGCGTCCACCGCAAGCCCGGCTCGCGACAATGACGATCACATGATCGCCCCTCAAGGATGAGCCGGGATAGGCGATACGTACGCTATTTCCGAATTTCGGTAAAGTGGAATATTTCGCGCGATGGGGTTGACCAGGGACGACACAGCGCGGCTCTGTAGCCCGGATGAGCACAGCGATATCCGGGATCCTCGCGAGTGACGTCCCGGGTATCGCTGCGCTCACCCGGGCTACACAAAGAACGCAAGCACGAAAAAGGGCGGCGCGAGGCGCCACCCTTTTCCGAAGCGAGATCGAAACCGGCCGCTCGATACGAGCCGATATCAGTAGCCCGGATCGTAATAATAGGGATTCCCGCCGTAATAGCCCTGGCCGCCGTAATAGCCGGGGCCACCATAGTAGCGCCGGCCGTAATAATAGTTGTTCTCGTAATAGTCGCGGCGGCGCTGCTCGGCGATCACTCCGCCGATGATGCCGGCTGCCGCGCCCATGAAGGCGAGACCTGCAGCGTTCGGCCCGCGCCGATAGTAGCGGCGACGAGCTGCGCTGAAATCAGTGACGTCGGAGGAGCCCTGACCTGCGCTCACGGGCGCGGCCTGTGCCGGCCGGGGGCCCGCTGCGGCCGAGGGCGACACCGACGTTGCGAGCAGCGTCAGGCCTGCGCATGCGGCCAGGACGGTGCTGCGGCCGGCTGCGGAAATCATGAATCTGCTCATCTTGATCTTCCTCTGTTTTCGGAAAAACACATCTATGCAAACCGTTGATAACGCGCAAACCACTGAAATGGTTTCATGATCGCGGCAATCTGCCACGCTTTGAACGATTGTAAACCGAACGATCCGATGCAGCTTGCACCACTCAACCTGAGCGGATAATGAACAGCCGCGCCGTTTTCTCGGCCGCCGTAAGCGTTCACGTGAACCAACGCATCAACCGACGCCGTCGGGATCGATGCCGATTTTCGGGGTTCACGGTGACTGACGCGTCCTATTCTCCAAGAGAAATCAGATGATTGCGGTTCGCAAACTGCCGGCGCGCTATGCGCCGATCGTGATGCCATTCGTGCTGTCCATCCTCATGACGGCGGTGGTGTCGGTCATTTCGACGCTCCGGAGCCTCGGCGCAACGCCGGCGTTCCTGGCGACATGGCCGGGCGCCTGGGGGCTGTCATGGCTCGTCGCCTTCCCGACGCTGCTCCTGGTGTTGCCGCTGGTCAGCCGGATCGTGGCCTGCCTCGTTGCGGCTCCGTCTCAACCAGGCCGATAGAAGACGGGACGGCGCTGCGCGTGCACGCCGTCCCGCCTCAACGTTGACTACAGCGCCCCGAGCACGCCGCGCGTCGCCTTGTCGATCTCCTCGACATAGCGGCGGCGGGCAAAGGTCTCGGTGAGGAAGCCGACCACCTTGCGGCTGTCGGTGGAATCGACCACCGCCAGCATCTCCGCTTCCGCCTCGTCGAACACCGCCATCGCGCTCTTCACGTTCATTTCCGGGATCAGCACGATGTCGATCAGACGGGCAAGCTCGATCACCTGGATGTCGTCGGCGATGGTGTCGAGGTCGCTGGAGAACAGGTCGGGCAGCAGGACGAGGCCGACATATTCGTCGGCATTGTTGACGATGACGATGCCGGGCCGCGAGCCCAGCACGAATTCGCGGCGCACGGCGGCGATGGTCGTGGTCGACGGCACCTTGCCGACGTCGGAGCGCATCAGGCGCTCGACGGTGAGGTTGCGCAGCCAGCCGACGTCGTTGGCGCTGCGGATGGTCTCGCCGCGCAGATGCAGGCGCCAGGTCGAGAAGGAGTGGCCGAACATGAAGCGGACGCAGATCGAGGTCACGATGCAGCCGGCCAGCACCACCGCGGTGACGTCGACGTTGCGCGTCATCTCGAGCACGAGGAACGACATGGTGAGCGGACCGCCGACGATGGCGACGCCCAGCGTCGCCATGCCCGTCAGCATCGCCACCAGCGGATCGATCACGAAGTTCGGGCTGATCAGCAGCAGCACGGCGGCGAAGAATTTTCCGATCAGGCTGCCGACGAACAGCGAGGCGAAGAACAGGCCGCCGCGAAAGCCGGAGGCGAGCGAGATCAGGCACGCCGTGACCTTCAGGGCGATGATCAGCGCGATCAGCCCGATCGTCATGTCGTGGAACAGGTCCAGCACCATGGCGCCGTGGCCGGCCGCCAGCACCTGCGGCGTGGCAATCGCAAAGCTGCCGACGATGAGGCCGCCGATCACCGGGCGCAGCCAGACCGGGAGCCATTTGAACAGCCGCTCGAACATCGACGACGATCGCATCACCGCGATGCCGACGCCGCTGGTGACGAGCGCAAGCCCGATCAGCGCCAGATATTGCTCGACGCCGACGGCGCTGACCTTGGGGATCTCCAGCGAATAGGGTGCGCCGCCGAGCCATTGCGCGGTCAGCGCGCCCGCCAGCGAGGCCGCGAGGATCGGCGCGGCGCTGCCGACCGAATAGACGCCGACGATCAGCTCGCAGGCATAGAAGGCCCCGGTGATCGGCGCGCCGAACGCGGCCGCGATCGCGGCGGCCGCGCCGCAGCCGACCATCAGGCGCAAATCGTTGCGGCGCAGATTGAAGAACTTGCCGAGCAGCGATGCGATCCCCGAGCCGATCTGGGTATAGCCGGCCTCGAGGCCGACCGAAGCGCCGCAGCCGTTGGAGATCAGCGTCTGGCTCGAGACCACCACGCTGTCGCGCATCGACAGATTGCCGCCGCGCAGGGCATTGGCCTCGATCGGGTCGACGGCGCTGGAGATCTTCATCCGCCGCCGCGACCATTCCATGATGCCGAGCGCAAGGCCGCCGAGCGCGGGCGCCGTCAGCGCCGCCCAGGGGGTGACGCGCGCATTGGCCGAGAGACGGACGTCGACGGGAATGCCGTAGATCACCACATGCGCGATCTGCGCGATCTCGGCCATCAGCGTCACGATGGCGCCGGCGAGCAAGCCGATCACCAGGGCCAGCGGGATCAAATAGAACTCGTTGCTGCGCAGGAGCGCGCGCAGGCGAACCATGACGCGGTTCGATCCCTTGCGATCGACGAGATGTCTGAGCCGCACGAACACCTCTGGCCGCCCTACCCTTCCGACAGGCCGTAGCCTGCCATGCGCTGGCGAACCCGCTCGATCTCCTCGCTGGAGAGCAGCGGCGGCTGTCCGATCTGGAGGCAGCCGTGATATTGCCGCGCCAGCGTCTCGACCTCGACGGCGAGCCACATCGCCTTGTCCAGCGTCTTGCCGATCGCGATCATGCCGTGATGGTCGAGCAGGCAGGCGAGCCGGCCCTCCAGCGCCCGCACCGCATGATCGGACAGTTCCTCCGTTCCGAAGGTGGCATAGGGCGCGCAGCGGATGCTGTCGCCGCCGGCGGCCGCGATCATGTAGTGCACGGGCGGGATCGCCATGCCCATGATCGCCAGGATGGTGCAGTAGGTCGGATGGGCGTGGACGACGGCGCTGACGTCGGGCCGCGACTTCAGGATGTCGCGGTGGAAGCGCCACTCGCTGGACGGCTTCTGGCTCGGCGCATGCTTGCCGTCCATCGTCATGAACACGATCTGGTCCGGCGTCATGGCCTCATAGGGCACGCTGGTCGGCGTGACCAGCAGCCCGTCCGCATGGCGGACGCTGATATTTCCCGAAGTGCCCTGGTTGATGCCGAGCGCGTTCATGCGGCGGCAGGCGTCGATGATGGCCTGTCTCTTGGCGCGCTCGTCCGCTGTCATCGACATCCCGCTTTGCTGATGCTGCTGAAGGGGAAGTACGTCAAAGCAACGTGGCTGCGCAAGCGAAAGCGACCGGCCTGTCCGGGATCTGGACGGGGCGCGCGCCAGCCGACGAAATAGGCCGCAAAATCAACGAATTAACAGATTGTCGCAGGCCTATGTCAGGCTCGCGCGGACGGCGGCGACGCCGTTGATCACGAACTGCACCGAATAGGCCGCGAGCAGCATGCCAAGCACCCGCGAGAGCACGGCATTTCCGGTGCGCCCGAGCGTGCGGGCGATCAGCTGAGCCGAGACGAAGCAGAGCATGCAGAGCAGGCACACCGCGAGCACGATCGCGATGATGACCACGAGCCGCGCGCCATAGCCGGCATCGCCGGACAGCAGCAGCGTGGTCGCGATCGCGCCGGGACCGGCCATCATGGGAATGGCCAGAGGAAACACCGCGACGTCGGAGGCATGCTCGGAGGACGCCTTGTCGGCCTCGCGCGCCTCGCGATGCGGACGGTCGCCGAAGATCATCTGGTAGGAGACGCCGAACAGCAGCAGCCCGCCGGCGATCTGGAACGCGGGGATGCCGATCCCGAGCTGGCGCAGCAGCCAGTTTCCGACCAGCGCGATCACCACCAGGATCGAGGCCGCGATCAGCGGCGCGCGCATCGCGACGGTCCGCTTGACCTTGTCGGGCATACC
>Ga0209758_1000422_pt1 | contig 71804 bp, 63 predicted proteins | sample AraplaMF_Col_mMF_FD_184258 | JGI IMG/M metagenome (GOLD analysis project Ga0209758, IMG submission 184258) | Arabidopsis root microbial communities from the University of North Carolina, USA - plate scrape MF_Col_mMF (SPAdes) (version 2) | ecosystem: Host-associated > Plants > Roots > Endosphere... | reverse complement strand
AGGTGCGCGGCGTCATGGAGGGCATGGCGGCAAGGCTCGCTGCAGAGCGCGGTGCTGCGCCCGAAGCGCTCGACGAGATCAAGCATACGGTGATCAAGCTCGACGCCTGTTTCGGCGAGCAACTCGATGATGTCGATTTCGACGCCTATTCCGACCTGAATGAGAAATTTCATCACCAGCTTGCGGCGCTCGCCGGCAGCGAGATCATCCGCCGCGAGGTGGAACGGGCGAGTTCGTTACCCTTTGCCTCACCCTCCGCCTTCCTGCCCGACAAGGCTGACATTGCCACCTTCCGCCGTTCGCTCCGATCCGCGCAGGACCAGCACAGGGCGCTCGTCAGCGCGATCGAAGCACGCGAAGGCAGCCGCGCGGAAGCGATCGCCAGGGAGCATGCGCGCACGGCGCGACGTAATCTTGAATACATTCTGGCGGAGGACCCAACCCTGATCGAGCAGATCAGAGGGCTTGCGCTGATTCACCGGTAATCGGGTAAATCAGGCTTCAAGAGGGCGGCCTGGGGCGGCCCTCTTGCATTTCTGCCGCATCGAATACCGTGCTACCCGAAGAAAATAGGCTTGCAATCTGATCGCATTGGGCATTTCATGTATACATTATCGCATGCCAATGGGAGGACATCAGGTGGCGAGATCGAACCTATCCGAAGTTTTGAAGTCGGCCGGCAATACTGTGGAGCTGCTGCGCAACTCCAAGGTCGGCATGTATGTGTACCCGGTCGTGGCGGCCGAGTTTTCCAACTGGCGTTCGGAGCAGGCGGCGTGGCGCAACTCCGCCGTCCTCTTCGACCAGTCGCACCATATGGACGAGTTGACCGTCGAAGGCCCCGATGCCGAGAAGTTCCTGGCTTATCACGGCGTTAACTCCTTCTCGAATTTCGATACGAACCGCGCCAAGCATTTCGTGCCGGTGACGCCTGCCGGTCATGTCATCGGCGACCAGATCATCTTCCGTGAACGCGAAGACAAGTTCATCCTCGTCGGCCGCTCGCCGACCTCGAACTGGCTGATGTTCTGCGCGGCTTACGGCAAGTGGAATGTGCGTCTGAAATATGATCCGCGCTCTCCCTCGCGCCCGGAAGGCGAGCGCGTGCTGCGCACCCATTACCGCTACCAGATCCAGGGACCGGATGCCCCTGATATCTTCGAGAAGATGAATGGTGGGCCGATCCCTGACATCAAGTTCTTCCATGTCGACAAGATCAAGGTCGGCTCGAAGACGGTGAATGCGCTACGCCACGGCATGTCCGGTGCGCCGGGCCTGGAAATCTGGGGGCCGTACGAAGACAAGTCCTATATCCATTCCGTCATCATGCAGGCGGCGAAGGATGCGGGTGTCGATCTCGTGCGCTGCGGCAGCCGTGCCTATTCCACCAACACGCTGGAATCCGGCTGGATCCCATCGCCGCTGCCGGGCATCTATACGGGTGACGGCATGCTGGCAGCCTATCGCGACTGGCTCGGCGCTGACAGCTACGAGGCAACCGGTGCCGTCGGGGGCAGCTTCGTTTCCAGCAATATCGAAGACTATTACGTCACTCCGTTCGAACTCGGCTACGACTTCTATATCGGCTGGAAGAAGGACGATTTCATCGGCAAGTCCGCGCTCGAGAAGATGAAGGGCCAGACGAGCCGCAAGAAGGTGACCTTCGAATGGAATGCCGAAGATGTCGTCAACGTCATCGCCTCGGCTTTCCGTCCGGGTGAGGATCATTTCAAGTGGATCGACTTCCCGCAGCCGAACTATGCCTCGACCAGTGCCGACAAGATTCTGCGCGACGGCAAGATGGTCGGCATGTCGATGTTCAACGGCTACAGCTATAACGAACGCTGCATGCTCTCGCTCGGCATCGTCGATGCCGACGTCCAGGTCGGCGACGTTCTGACGCTCGTCTGGGGCGAACCCGATGGCGGTTCCGGCAAGACCTCGGTCGAGCCGCACAAGCAGGCAGAAATCCGCGTGCGTGTTTCGCCCACTCCCTATTCCCGTGAAGCTCGTGAGAATTACGCCGACAGCTGGCGTAGCAAGAAGAGCTGAGGTTCGACACCACCATCCACGGTGTTCACGACGGCGCTCGGGAGGACGCCGTTTTTTATGGATTCCTCCGGTCGCCCTGCCTCTACTGCATAATTCCTTAAATCGGAATCGATTTAAGGACAAAATTATGCAGAAACTCAAAGTGTTACAGCGTCCTTTGCGCGTCTTAAAAGACGCGCGGCGCTGTAGCCGTCCGCGCGTGGCGGCGCTAAAACAGCCACACTTCCCAATGGGCGATCACTCCGATGTCACAATGACAAAGCAGATATGCCCTCTGAAAAATCGAATCGAACAAGGATGACAGCAGTGGCGCAGGCCCAGCCGCATGAGCGAATTCAGTATATCGTCGAGGGCGGGCACCGTCTTGCCGGCGAGATCCAACCGAGCGGCAACAAGAACGCCGCCCTGCCGATCATTGCCGCCTCCTTGCTGACCGACAAGCTGGTACATCTGACCAATGTGCCGCGCATCCGTGATGTCGAAGCACTTGTCGAACTGATCCAGTCCGTCGGCGCCAAGGCACGCTGGCTCGGTCGCAACGAACTCGAAATCGAAGCGAGCGATCTCAAGCCTGCCGATCTCGATCCCGGCCTTTGCGCCCGCATCCGCGCGTCCATCCTGCTGGCCGGCCCGATGTTGGCGCGCTGCGGCGAAATCACGCTGCCGCCGCCGGGCGGCGACGTTATCGGCCGCCGCCGCGTCGACACGCACTTTTTGGCGCTCGAACAGCTCGGGGCCGAGATCAACGTCAACGGTTCCTACAATTTCCGCGCCGAGCGGTTACGGGGCGCTGACGTGTTCCTCGACGAGCCCTCCGTCACCGCGACGGAAAATGCGCTCTGTGCGGCTGTTGCAGCCGAAGGCAAGACGATCCTGCGCAACTGCGCATCTGAGCCGCATGTTCAGGATCTCGCGCATTTCCTCATCGCCATGGGCGCGAAGATCGAGGGTATCGGCACCAATACGATGATCATTCACGGCGGCCTGCGACTCGGTGGTGCATCGCACCGGGTCGGTCCTGATCATAACGAGATCGGCTCGCTGATCGGCCTTGCTGCCGTCACGGGTTCCGAGATCATCATCCGTCGGGCGGGCGTCGAACATCTGCGCTCGACGCTGATGACGTTCGAGCGCCTTGGCATTCGCTGCCGTATCGAAGGCGATGATCTCGTGGTGCCGGCGGGGCAGGAGATGAAAATCCAGCCAGATTTTGGCGGCCATATTCCGAAGATCGAGGACCAGCCTTGGCCGGCTTTCCCTGCCGATACGATGTCGATTGCCATCGTCACTGCCTCACAATGCGAAGGCGTGGTGCTGATGTTCGAGAAGATGTTCGAAAGCCGGATGTTCTTCGTCGACAAGCTGATCGCCATGGGCGCGCGCATCGTGCTTTGCGATCCGCATCGCGCGATCGTCGCCGGTCCGTCCAAGCTGCGGGCCGCGCAGGTGGAAAGCCCTGATATCCGCGCCGGCATGGCGATGCTGATCGCCGCCATGTGCGCCGAGGGCACCAGCGTCATCAACAATGCTCAGCAGATCGAACGCGGCTATGAGCGGATCGAGGAACGCCTGAACGCGCTCGGTGCGAGCATCACCCGCGTGCCGCCGCGTGAAGCTTAATCCTCAAACGCCCAGGTGAGCGTCCAGAGTTTCGGGTGAGGCGAGAAGCGCTTCGGACGTGTTGCGGTAAGTGACCGCGCCTCGTTCGAGAACGATGACCTCGTCGGTCAGCGGCAGTACCTTGCGAGCCTTCTGCTCGACGATGATCGCCGACATGCCTTCGCCGGTGACGATGCGGCGAAGTGCGGCCAGAAGCTCGTCGACAATGATCGGGGCGAGGCCTTCCAGCGGCTCGTCGAGCAGCAGAACCTTCGGATTGAGCATCAGCGCGCGGGCAATGGCGAGCATCTGCTGCTCGCCGCCGGAGAGTTGGTTGCCAAGGTTGCGGCGACGTTCCCTAAGGCGCGGAAACATCTGGTAGATGCGGCCGACATTCCAGGCGCCGGGGCGGGCACTGGCCGTCAGGTTCTCCTCTACCGTCAGCGAATGAAAGATGTTGCGCTCCTGCGGCACCCAACCGATGCCAAGCGGCGCGCGCTTCTCTGCCCGCAGCCGGGTGATGTCGCGCTGCTGCAAGTGGATGGAGCCGGCATGGTGGGTGGTGACACCGATGATCGTATTGAGCAGAGTGGTCTTGCCGGCGCCGTTGCGGCCGAGCAATGCCAGCGAGCGGCCTTCCTCCAGCGTAAAATCGACCTTGGCGAGGACATGGGCCTCGCCATAGCCGGCGATGAGGCGCTCGATCCGTAGCAGTTCGGCCATCAGGCGTTCTCCCCGAGATAGATGGCTTTAACCTGCGGATCCCTGGAGATTTCGGCGACAGTCCCCTCGGCGAAGAGCGCACCGGCGGCGAGCACCGAGATGCGGTCTGCAAAGGAAAAGACGAGGTCCATGTCGTGTTCGATCAGCACGACCGTGACATCGGCCGGCAGGTCGCGGACGATGTCGAGAACCTCATGGCGTTCCTCTTCGGGAACGCCGGCGGCGGGCTCGTCGAGCAGCAGGACCTTCGGCTGCATGGCAATCGCCAGCGCGATTTCCAGCAGGCGCTGCTTGCCATAGGGCAGGAGCGTTGTCGGCGTGCCCATGGCATCGACCAGGCGGAAGCGCTCCAGCAGGCTGGAGGCTTCATCAGCCACCTCGCGGTCTGCCGAAAGCGGCCGCCAGGCGAAACGGCCATGGCCTTTGCGTTCGCTGATTGCCAGCATGACGGAGTCGAGAGGCGTGAAATCGCCGAACAGCTGGTTGATCTGGAAGGTGCGTGAAAGACCCCTGCCGACGCGGTGATAGGACGACAGGCCGGTAATGTCTTCGCCGGCAAGCAGGATCTCGCCGCTGTTCGGTGTCAGCACGCCGGTCAGCAGATTGATGATCGTGGTCTTGCCGGCGCCATTCGGGCCGATCAAGGCATGGCGGGCACCCTGGCGGATCTGGAGCGAGACGTTGTTGGTGGCGACGAAGCCGCCGAAACGCTTGACGAGGTGGCGGGTTTCGAGGGCGAGCGTCACTTGCTTTCCTCCGCGACGGCATGCTGCATCCGGGCCTGTCGGTTGCGGGCGGAGCCCGGCAGCAGGGCCTGCCAGCGCGTCAGGCGCTCGCGGCCGACCAGAACGATGATGATGAGCACGAGGCCGATCCAGAACATCCAGTATTGCGGGGTGATCACCGACAGCCAGTTGCGCAGGATGGAGAAGAGGACCGCGCCGAAGACGCCGCCATAGAGATAACCGACGCCGCCGATGACCAGCACCAGCAGTACCTCGGCCGATCGGTGGAAGGCGAGCACGTCGGGCGAGACGAAGCTCGTCGTCTGCGTCAGCAAGGCGCCTGCGATGCCGGCGTATGCGGCCGAGATCGTGTAGATCGCAACGATACGGCGGGTGGGCGAGATGCCGAGCATGGAGGCGCGGCGCTGGTTGCGCTTAATCGCCTTCAGCGACAGGCCGAAGGGCGAATTGACGATGCGGCGAGCGACGTAGGTCAGAACGACCAGCACGATCAGACAGTAGATATAGCTGGTGCGGCCCCAGAGATCGAATTCGAAATAGCCGAGGATCGGATTCAGCATCACACCGCTCAGGCCATCGGCGCCGCCGGTGAGCCAGGCTGCCTGATTGACGACTTCGGCGAGCAGCATGGCGACGCCGAAGGTGGTCATCAGGCGCGTCAGGTCGGAGCCTCGTAACACGAGGAAACTCGTCAGGAAGCCGAAGAGACCGCTGACGAGAGCGGCTGCCAGCAGGCCGACGATTGGCTCGCTGGAGACATGCACAGCGAAGAGACCGGCCGCATAGGCGCCGAGGCCGAAGAAGGCGGTATGGCCGAGCGAGACTATGCCGGCATAACCGAGGATCAGATCCAGCGAGATGGCAAAGAGTGCCAGGATGGCGATCTCCGTCAGGATCAGCATTTGTGACGGTAGGACGAAGATCGCGGCGATAGCGACCAGCCAGAGAGCAAATTCCCAGATCTGCCAGCGGCCGGTGCGCTTCAAGAGCCTTATGGCCTCCATAGAGGCGTTGTTATGTTCGCCGCTCATCGGCCGCCCTCCCGGGAAAAGAGGCCATGGGGCCGGAGGATCAGCACAAGGATCATGACGGCATAGATGATGAAGGCGCCGAGCTGTGGCACGTAATATTTGCCGGCGACATCGGCGATACCGAGCAGAAGTGCTGCGATGAAGGGGCCGGTGATGGACGAGGTACCGCCGACGGTGACGACGATCATGAAATAGATGAGGTATTTCAGCGGAAAGTTCGGGTCGAGGCCGAGCAGTTCGGTGCCGAGCGCGCCGCCGAGACCGGCGAGGCCGGAGCCGAGCGCGAAGGTCAGCGCGAAGATGACGGAGACATTGATGCCCATGCCGCGCGCGACACGTCCATCATCGACGGCGGCGCGAAGCTGGCTGCCGAAGCGCGTGCGGGTGAGCGCCAGTTGCAGCGCGATCGTCAGCACGGTGCAGATGACGATGATGAAGAGCCGGTAGCGGCCAATATCGACACCCATGAAGCCGAAGCGGCCGCTGAGTTCGGGCGGCAGATTGATCAACTGCTGCTGGCCGCCCATGAAATAGTCAATCGCGGCAATCGACATGAAGACAAGGCCGATCGAAAACAGCACCTGATCGAGATGCGACGCCGAATAGAGGCGACGGTAGAGCAGACGTTCGAGCACTACGCCGATAAGCGCCGTAAGGATGAAGGCGGCCGGCAGGCACCAGTAGAAGGAAATGCCGTAGCGGTTCATCATGATGACGGTGATATAGCCGCCGGCCATGGCGAAGGCGCCGTGCGCCAGATTGACGAAATTCATCAGGCCCAGCGTGACCGACAATCCGCAGGCGAGAACGAAGAGAAGCATGCCATAGGCGATGCCGTCGAACAGGATTGTCAGCATGAGACCTCACTGCATCCAGGCGGCGGAATGGCTTCCGCCGCCTGTTTCACAGGCTTACTTGGCAGCCGTATTCGGATCGTGGATATTTGGATAAGTGGCGAACTCGACATTGTAGAGCTCGCCGTTCTTCTCCTTGACCTCGCGCATGTAGATGTCCTGTACGATGTCGCGGGTTGCCGGATCGATGGTAACAGGGCCGCGTGGGCTGACGAATTCCATGCCCTTCATGGCGTCGACGAGCTTGGTTCCGTCCGTATCGCCGCCTGTCTTCTCGATCGCGGCATAGGCGACATGCATGGCGTCATAACCGCCGACCGACATGAAGTTCGGGCGCATGTTCTTGTTGGTCTTGCGAACTTCGGCAACGAAGGCCTTGTTTTCCGGGCTGTCGTGATCGGTCGAATAGAAGTGTCCGGTAATCACGCCCTTGGCAGCCGGCCCCATGCCGTTCAGCAGGTCGTCATCGGTCACGTCGCCAGTGGCGATCAACTTGATGCCGGCATCCGCGAGGCCGCGATCGACGAACTGCTTCATGAAGATTGCGCCGACGCCTGAGGGCACGAAGACGAAGAGGGCATCCGGCTTGGCATCACGCACGCGCTGAAGGAAGGGTGCGAAATCCGGGTTCTGCAAGGGAACACGGAGCGCTTCAACAACCGTACCGCCTTCCTTCTTGAACTGGTCGGTAAAGCCCTTTTCGATGTCGATGCCCGGACCGTAATCAGTTACCAGCGTGACGACCCGCTTCAGATTGTTCTGGACAGCCCAGGTGGCGACCGGAACGGCGGATTGCGGGCCGCCCATCGAGGTGCGCACGAAATAGGGCGACTGTTTCATGATGGCCGAGGTTGTGGCCGAGGTGATGATGGCTGGGACCTTCGCTTGGTTCAGAACCGGGGCGACACCCATGGCAAGTGGCGTCAGGCCGAAACCGACAAGCATCTTGACGCCATCATTGACGACGAGTTCCTGGGCGATGCGGCGGGTCTGATCGGCGGTGCCGGCATCGTCACGAAGGACAAGTTCGATCTTCTTGCCTGCAACCGTGTTACCATTGATTGCCATGTATGCGCGAGCGCCAGCCTCGACCTGGCGGCCGGTTGAGGCGAAAGGACCCGTCATCGGCAGGATCACGCCGATCTTGACCGTTTCCTGTGCAAATGCAGGCATGCCAGCAAGTGTGGCGAGCGCCGCGCCAGCTATCAATAGTCTTCTCGAAAACGAAATCATGTATACTCCTCCCATTGTTGCGCATCATATCCCTCTCCCGGAGATATGCCCGCGACCTGAACGTTTTTCCTCTCTCCTCCAGCGGAAAAAGCTGATGTCGCGAAATTGCTCAGCAACATCAATGTATACATAAAACTTGACATGGCACAAGCTGCCGCTATCAGTCAGGCCGGCCAATCGGGCTTGGCAAAACGGCCATGAAAGGTTCGGCCGACGGTGTTTCGCCCTCCTGATTTTGCGTTTTGCCAAAGCAAATTTTCGATCGTCGCAACTCTGTCATATAGCTATGGCGAGAGCGTGCTTTATCGAGCAAATTGAACAGGGAGCGTGCCATGATCGAAAACACTCAGCTCGACCGTATCAAGAACGAAATTGCCGACAGCTTCGACGAGGAGCTGGAAATGCAGATGGAGGAGGACCGGCTCGACGAGCTGGTTGCCGAGGGCATGTCCGGCGAAGCGGAGCAGACGCTCGACCGCAAGCTCTATTTCCGCGAGCTCTTCCGCCTGCAGCATGAACTGGTCCGCCTTCAGGACTGGGTCCAGTACAAGAAGCTCAAGGTCGTGGTGCTGTTCGAAGGCCGCGACTCCGCCGGCAAAGGCGGCGCGATCAAGCGCGTAACCCAGCGCCTCAACCCGCGCGTCTGCCGCGTCGTCGCACTTCCGGCACCGACAGAGCGCGAGCGCAATCAGTGGTATTTCCAGCGTTACACGCCCCATCTGCCGACCGCAGGCGAAATGGTGCTCTTCGACCGCAGCTGGTACAACCGTGCCGGTGTCGAGCGCGTCATGGGCTTCTGCACGAAGGACGAACTGGAAGAGTTCTTCCGCTCCGTGCCGGAATTCGAGCGGATGCTGGTGCGTTCGGGCATAATCCTCATCAAGTACTGGTTCTCGATCACCGACGAGGAGCAGGAATTCCGCTTCAACATGCGCATCCACGATCCGCTGAAGCAGTGGAAGCTTTCGCCGATGGACCTGCAGAGCCGCGTCCATTGGGAAGAATACACCAAGGCCAAAGAAGAGATGCTGGACCGCACCCATATCGACGAAGCACCGTGGTGGATTGTCCAGGCGGTCGACAAAAAGCGGGCGCGCCTGAACTGCATCGCGCATCTGCTGGGCCAGATCCCTTATGAAGACGTGCCGAAGCAGGAGATCGTGCTTCCCGAGCGCGTGCGCCACGATGATTATCAGCGCAGCGCCGTTCCTCAGGAAATGTACGTTCCCGAAGTCTATTGATTGAAAAGGCTGCTGCCGGTCTCCGGCAGCAGCATGCTTAGAGCCTTTCCTGGAGGGAAGGCGCTAATGCGCCGACTGCTGTTTGGCGCGCGCGACGATCTGCGTCGGATTGACGAATTGCAGCGCGATGATGAGCCAGAAGAGCGTCGTCACCATATAGATCACCGCCATCGCATCGATCGACTGGCCGGCGCGTACGCCGGATGCGAAGACCGCGTAATAGAGCGAGACGACGAGCGTCTGCGTCTGCGGTCCAGCAATCAGGAAAGTCAGCTCAAACATGGCAAGTGTGCGCACCAGAACGAGCAGCAGCGCGGCTAGCATGCCGGGCAGCAGGAGCGGCAGCAGAATACGGATGAAGAGACTCGTGGTGCCGGCGCCGAAGACACGCGCGGCTGCCTCGATGCGCGGATCGATCTGCTCGATGAAAGGGATCATGACGAGCACGACGAAGGGGAAAGACGGCACGAGGTTGATCAGTACCACACCCCAGAATGTGCCGCCGAGGCCCAGCTGGTAAAGCACCGTTGCCAGCGGAATACCATAGGTCAGCGGTGGGATCAGCAGCGGCAGCAGGAAGAGCAGGATGATGGCGCGCTTGCCCGGAAAGTCGCGCCGCGCCAGCGCATAGGCCGTCATCACGCCGAGAATGCCGGAGATGAGGACGACGACGAAGGCCATCTCGAAGGTGACGATGACGACGCTGGAAAGCTGGAACTCATTCCAGGCGCTGAAGTACCAGCGATCCGTCCAGCCGCGTGGCAGCCATGTGCCGAGCCAGCGTGTGGCGAAGGAATTGACGATCACGGCTGCGATGACTGCAAGCAAATTGAGGACGAAGAGGGTGGCGAGCGCCCAGACGGCGATGCGCCAGATCTTCGAGGTAAGGCCCTGGTCACGGATCATGGCTCAGCCTTTCGTCCCGCCGGCAGGGCCGCGATAGAAGAACGAACGTGCGCCGAGAATGGCGACGACAACGATGAGCTCGACGCCGCCCATGATGAGGGCGATCGCCGTGCCGTAGGAATGGTCATACTGCTCGAAAGCGGCCTGATAGGCGGCGATCGAGATGACCCGCGTCGGCCCTGCCGGAGCGCCGAGCAGGACGGCTGACGGGAAAACGGCGAAGGCCTGCACGAAAGAGAGGCAGAAGGTCACGGCAAGGCCGGGCACCAGGAGTGGCAGGAAAACGCGCATGAAGCGCTGCCGTGCATTGGCGCCGAGGGTTGCTGCGGCCTGCTCGATCGCTGGATCGATGCCAGTGATGTAGGACAGCGTCAGTAGGAAGGCGAAGGGGAAGCCGGTAATCAGCAGCGAGGCAAAGACGCCCCAGTAGTTGTTGGTGAGCTTGACCGGCGAATCCAGGATGCCGAACAGGATGAGTGTCTCGTTAAACCAGCCGCGCGGGCCGAGAAAAGTCAGCAGACCATCGGCGACGAAGACTGTGCCGAGCGTGATCGGCAGCACGAGGATCGTCGTCAGCAGACGCTGGCGGCGCATCAGCCGGACGCGAAACGCAACGGGGACTGCGAAAGCCAGGTTGACGATGGTGACAGGCAAGGCGAGCCACATGGTATTGGCGATCGTGCCGTACTGAAACTGGTCGGAGAAGAACTTGGCATAATTTTCGTACCAGAGCCCGCCATCCTTCGGCATCAGCGAATCCGCGACGCCATAGACGAAAGGGTAGATGAAGAGCGCGATCATGAACAGCAGGCCCGGCAGTACGAGCAGCGTCGTGCCATCAAGGCCTTGGGCGGCAAGCCTGGTTTTCAGCGACGGGCCGCTCATGCCTCGGCTCCCTTGAAGACGAGCGAGCGGCTTGTGACTGGCTGCAGGGAGGCGGTGGCGCCACGCGGCAGGGCGTCATCGGCACGGAAATAGAGTTCCGATCCGTCCTTCGAGCGGGCCATGCCGAAGAAGGCGCGGCCGCGATATTCGGTGCTGGCAACGGTGACGGGGATGCCGGTGCCGTCGGTGGTCGCGACGAGGTCTTCCGGACGTACGGAGAGAACAGCGGCATCGCCGACCCTGAGCGTATCGCGCATGGTGCCGGTCAGCCGCGCGCCGGCGGCTTCGATTTCTGCCTCATTGCCGGAGACGGAGACGACGCGGCCGGGGATGCGGGTGCGGAAGCCCATGAAATCGGCGACATTGATATTGATCGGGCGCTGGTAGAGATCCTCTGGCGTGCCGATCTGCTGGATATGGCCCTGGCTCATGACGACAATACGGTCCGCAAGCGACAGCGCCTCGTCCTGGTCGTGGGTGACATAGATGGTGGTCGAGCCGATCTGGTCGTGGATGCCGCGGATTTCGGCGCGCATTTCCAGGCGCAGCTTGGCGTCGAGGTTGGAGAGTGGTTCGTCCATCAGCACGATCGGCGGGCGGATGACGATAGCGCGGGCAATGGCGACGCGCTGCTGCTGGCCGCCGGAGAGCTGGCCAGGCAGCTTGTCCGCCTGGCTTTCGAGGCGCACGAGGGCGAGCGCATCGATGACGCGTTTGTCGGCTTCCTCGCCGCGAATGCCCTGCATCGCAAGGCCGAAGCCGACATTTTTGCGTACGCTCATATGCGGGAAGAGGGCGTAGCTCTGGAAGACCATGCCAAAGCCGCGCTTTTCCGGTTCCAACTGGTCGATGCGGTTGCCGCCGAGGCGGATTTCACCGCCGGAAAGGCCAAGCAGGCCGGCAATGCAGTTCAGCGCCGTGGATTTGCCGCAGCCGGAGGGGCCGAGAAGTGCGATGAATTCGCCAGGCTCGATGGTCAGATCGATGCCGTCGAGGGCGTTATAGGCGCCGAAAGATCGCCTGATGCCGTCAAGCTCAAGGCGCGTATTCTTTCGCGATGACACTGCTGCTGCAGCGTTTTGAACCGGCAAAGTCAATGCAATCTCCATTTATCGGCAATCATGGCCGTTAGAAATCCGGCGCCGAGATACCCGGCGCCGGTTCATTCCCGTCACCAGGGATCAGCCCTTCTTGGCGCCGATCTTTTCGTCCCAGATGCGGAAGGCCTGCACGAGCTGCTTGGGCTCGAGCGGCACTTCCAGCGGGCTGCCGGCGATCCAGTCGGCATATTCCGGCCGGCCGAATTCCTTGATGGTTTCCTGGCTTTCTGCCGGTGCCATTTCGAGGGTGACGTCCTTGACCGCCGGGCCGGGATAGAAGTAGCCGGCGTCATAGGCGATCGCCTGCTGCTGCGGCTGGTAGATGTGGTTGAGGACGTCGAGCAGAACGCCGACCTTCTCGTCGGAAACGCCCTTCGGGATCGCTGCGTAGTGGGCGTCGGTGACCCAGTGGAAGCCTTCGAGCTTGCCGACCTTGGCTTCCTCGGGAACGATGCCGAGTGCGCGCGGGTTGATATCCCAGCCGGTGGTGGTAGCGACGATGTCGCGCGTGCCTTCGCCGAGTTCCTTGAAGACGACTGCGGTGCCGGTCGGGTAATATTCGATGTTCTCGCCCAGCGCAGCCAGATATTCCCAGGTCTTGGCCCAGCCATTGACCGGGTCGCGCGGGTTGCTGTCGCCGAGCAGATAGGGCAGGCCCATCAGCAGCGTGCGGCCGGGGCCGGAATTTGCCGGGCGGGCATAGAGGAACTTGTTCTTGTTCTGCTTCGTCCAGTCGAGCAGCTCCTGTGCCGTCCTCGGCGGGGTCGCCACTTTGTCAGGCATGTATTCGATCAACGGGCCGGATGGGTAATAGGTGATGACGACGCCCTGATCCTTTGCGAGCGCTTGCATCTTGAAGGCTTGCGGCTGCAGGATGCTTTCAAGGTTGGGAAGTGCCGACTTGTGGCTGGACAGGTCGACCCAGAGGCCCTGGTCGACACCGGCCGAAAGCGCGTCTGTGCCGGTCAGTACGAGGTCGATATCGACCTTGCCGGCGGCCTGCTGGGCCTGGATCTTGGCCGGCAGTTCCGGAGCGGGGGCCTTGGTGAAGGAGAAGCTGGAGACGAATTCCGGCTTCGCCTTGGCATAATTTTCGAACATGCCCTGCGTCAGCGCCAGGTTGCCGGCGACATCGACGATGGTGATGGTCACCGGGTTTGCCGGCGCCTTCGCTTGGGCGAAAGCCCGAAGCGGCAGCAATCCGGCGGCGGCGACGCCGGCAGCTCCGCCGACGAATGTTCTGCGTGTGATCTTCATTCTATCCTCCTCCTTTGCGGCGGTGCCGGCCTTTGCCCCGAGCGCCGCCCGTTTGCATCGCAATGCACGTCCCATGCCTCGATGCGCCGGTTTTCCGGCGGCATCAAATGCTCGCAGCTCGAAGCTTTTCCTCCGGGTGCATGCCATGCCGGCGTTCTCCTCCGCGGCATGTCTTGGCAACAGAATTCAATTGATATACTAGTATGCACGAAAGTGTCAACGTCCCGAGACCATGCATGCGGCAGGCTTCCGACCCTGAAATCCTCGCCTTCCCGACGCCACGCGACGCCGGCGGAAAGATCCGCCGCGTGACGACGGCAGCGGCGATCCATGAGCGCCTGCATGCCGACATCGTTTCGCTGAGGATTCCGCCGGGAACGGCGCTGCAGGAAAAGCGGATCGCCGAGGATTTCGGCGTCAGCCGCACGCCAGTGCGCGAAGCGCTGTTGCGGCTCTCCGAGGGCGGGCTCGTCGATATCTATCCGCAGTCCGGCACGGTGGTTTCGCGGGTGCCGGTTTCGGCCATTCCGGAAGCGGTCGTCGTGCGCAAGGCGCTTGAGGGGACGACGGTGGAAACGGCGGCAACTATTGCGACAGCGGACGATATTGCGCGGCTGGATGCGATCATCGCGCGGCAGAAGACCCATGCAGCACTCGGCAATGCCTCGAGCTTCCATGAAGAGGACGAGGCGTTCCACGAGGCGATCACGCAGATTGCCGGTTATCCCGGCATCTGGACTATTTTAAAGACCGTGAAGGTGCAGATCGACCGGGCGCGGCGACTGACGCTGCCGGTGCTCGGCCGCATGGACAATGTCGTGCACGAGCATATTGGCATCCGCGACGCCATCGCCGCACACGATGTCGCGGCGGCGCGCGAAGCTATGTTTCATCACTTGAGCGCCGTTATACCCGATGTCGCGGAGTTGCGGTCGCAGTTCCCCGACTATTTCTGCTGACGGCGAAACGACAAAACACAGGATATCAAGGAGAGAGGACATGCGGCAAGGTTGGAGATGGTTCGGGCCGGAGGCGCCGGTCACGCTGGACGAAGTGCGCCAGACCGGTGCGACGAATATCGTTTCGTCGTTGCATCAGGTGCCGATCGGCCGCGTATGGACCGAGGCGGAGGTGCGCGAGCGCCAGTCGCTGATCGAAACGACACCGGCCGGCCGTTCGAAACTGACCTGGAGCGTCGTGGAAAGCATCCCGATCCCCGATGCCGTCAAGCGCAAGGGCGGGCAGGCCAAGACTGAAATCGAAGCCTGGATCGCCAGCCTCGAGGCCGTTGCTGCCTGCGGCATCCCGATCGTCTGCTACAACTTCATGCCCGTGGTCGACTGGACGCGCACCGACCTCGACTATGTCACGCCGACCGGGGCGACGGCCATGCGCTTCGACCATGAGCGCTTTGCCGCCTTCGAGCTGTTCGTCCTGCAGCGTCCGGGTGCGGCCGAGGAGTATTCCGACGAAGATAAGGCGCGGGCCAAGACCGTCTATGAAAGCATGACCGAGGCGGAAATCGCCGAGATTACCCGCATCATCACCTCGGCTCTGCCCGGCTCGACGACCGAGCCGCTGACCATTCCGGCGTTCCGCGAGAAGCTCGTCGCCTACCAGGGCATCGATGCGAAGAAGCTTCGCCAGCATCTCATTGAGTTCCTGGAAGCTGTCGTGCCGGTTGCGGAGGCGCGCGGCGTGAAGCTGACGCTGCACCCCGACGATCCGCCACGTTCGCTGTTCGGCCTGCCACGCATCGCGTCGACGGCTGAGGATTATGCAGCGCTTTTCGATGCCGTGCCTGCCGCGGCCAACGGTATGTGCTATTGCACCGGCAGCCTCGGCGTGCGCGCCGACAACGACCTGCCGGCGATTGCCCGTCGCTTTGCCTCGCGTATCTATTTCGCCCACCTGCGCGCCACGACCCGTGAGGGCGATGGCCGCACCTTCCATGAAAGCGCGCATCTCGAAGGCGATGTGAACATGGTTGCCGTGCTGAAGGAACTGGTTGCCGAGGATCGCCGCCGCAGCGCCGATCAGTCGATCGTGTTCCGCTCGGATCACGGCCACCGTATGCTCGACGACCTGCAGAAGAATGTCACACCCGGCTATCCGGCAATCGGCCGTCTTCGTGGTCTCGCCGAGCTACGCGGCATTCTGCATGCGCTTGACGCGCCGCCGACCTGATTTCAGCTCTTGCGGCTTGCCGCTGAAAGCTGCCGCAACGCTTCGACGGCGCGTTCGGTGTCCGCTACAGGCACGAGCTTGTCGGTTTGCGGAAAGCTGGCTGCCAGGAAGAAGCGGAAGCCATGTGTCTGCACGACATCCTGCAGGGCGTTCGAGAAATTCGTGGTGGGATCGGCCTGGAGTGTGTTGCTAGCCGCGTCCCCGGCGAGGCGGACTTGCCGTATTCTTGAGGGTCATGGATGTCTGCCGGCAAACACGCTGACCGTCCGGGAGGAGGCCGGTCAGTGCCAGAGGAGGGGAGGATCAGAAATGCGTCCGGCTGATGTCTTCCGGGCGGCGATGCGCGGCAATGCGGACCGGCTGGTATTCATAGATCGGATTTTCCGATTCCAGACGCAGAAGCGCGCAATGGAACTTGTAATTCGCACCGGTCACGATGTTGGAGAAGATTACATCCATCAGGATGTTCTTCCCGACGCTGATAAATATCGGGCGCTTGAGCTTTATCATGGCGTTCACCTCGTTTTTCTATCCAGTGAATTGGATTTAACAAGGTCTACCTTATTCTTTTGTACTTCCGTCTTGAATTATACATAAGTGTATAATTTGAATTAATCTGGAGACGGAATAATACTCCGGAATGGGACGCGGTGGGGCCTTACGGCTTCAAAGCCATTTCCAGATAGTTGATGAGGGAATCGAACTCGACCGGCTTGCCCAGAAAGGCCAGCGCACCGCCTTCCATGGCGGCCGTGCGGGTTCTCTCGTCGCGATAGGATGTCATGAAGATCATCGGCGGCTTTTCAGGTTCGCCGTTGAGGATTTCCTGCAACTCGATGCCGCTGAGGCCCGGCATCTTGACATCGACCAGCATGCAGTCGATTGCCGCCCTGTTGTCAAAGGCCAGGAACTCTTCCGCAGAGGCGAAAAGCTTACTCTGGTAGCCGCAGGACTGGATCAGATCGTCAAGCGCCTCCCGGATGGCCTGATCGTCATCGACGACCGCGATTGTGGATGTATGTGACACGAGATTGGTGGCCTTGCTTATTCTTGCATTATTGTTGTGTGTATTATGAGGCTCAGGATTGTGTCGCGGTACCATACAAGGGTCTAGGTTCCACTATCTGCCTTCCAGCATCTCGGTTTTGCGCACCAGATCGGCCACGGAGCGGACCTGCATTTTGCGCATGACATTGCCGCGATGCAGCTTGACGGTGATTTCGCTGATGCCGAGGTCGTAGGCGATCTGCTTGTTCATCAGGCCCTTGACGACGGCGGCCATCACCTCCCGCTCGCGCGGCGTCAGCGTATCTACCAGTAAGGCAACAGCATCGCTTGCCGCCATTTCCCGCCGGCGTGCCATGTCCTTTTCGATCGCGACGCCGACGGCATCGAGAATATCCTGGTCACGGAAGGGCTTGGTGAGGAAGTCGACAGCTCCGGCCTTCATCGCGCGCACGCTCATCGGAATATCGCCGAAGCCGGTCATGAAGACGATCGGCATCCTGCTGCCGATCCGTTCGAGATGAAGCTGAAAATCCAGTCCGCTCAGGCCCGGCAGGCGCACGTCGAGCAGAATGCAGCCCGGCCGGCGCAGATCGGCGGTGTCGAGAAAGGCGGTCGTGGTGGCAAAGGAGACAGCATCCATCTGGATCGACCGGAAGAGATCGACGAGCGACTCGCGGATGGATTCGTCATCATCGACGACATAGACGATCGGCAATGCGGACTGAGCGGCTGCCTTCGATGCGGCACTAGTGTCGGTCATGGTCGTCCTCAATCGGTATGATCATTTCGAAGATGGCGCCGCCCTCAGGATGGTTGCCGGCGGTGAGCTGGCCGCCTCTGGCTTCCAGCGTGCTGCGGCAGATGGAGAGCCCCATGCCCATCCCGGCGGGCTTGGTCGTGAAGAAGGGGGTGAAGAGCTTCGCCATGGCCTCCTCGCTGATGCCGGGGCCGAAATCCCTGACGGAGAGCGTCACGAATATATCATCCTTCCTGGCGAGCGAGATCAGAATCTTGCGCTGGTCGATTGCTGTTTCCTGCATGGCCTGCACGGCATTGGTAACGAGATTGATCAGCACCTGCTGCAGCTCGATGCGGATCGCTTTCACCGCGAGTGGCTTTTCGGCCGGGTCGACCTCGAAGCTCACCATATCTCGCTGGAAGTCGTGCTCCATCAAGGCGCGCGTTTCCTCGATCAGCGTTTCGAGATCGACATATTCAGGCGTACGGTCGGTATGGGACAGCATGGAGCGGGTGTTGTGGATGATCTCGCTTGCGCGCTGGCTGTCGCGGATAATGCGCTCGGCCGAGCGGCGCACGGCGGCAAGATCTGGCGGTTCGCGGTTCAGCCAGCGCAGCAGCGTCTGCGCATTGACGACAATGGCGCCAAGCGGCTGGTTGAGTTCATGGGCGAGGGAGGCGGAAAGCGTGCCGACGGTTGCTGCGCGTGAAGCGCGGGCGAGCTCGTCCTGCGCTTCGCGCAGGGCCTTCTGCATCATTTCCCGCTGGGTGATATCCACCATGCCGACCACCACGCGGTTGAAGGCGGCGGGATCCTCGGGAAAGCTCATGCTCATGATGACGAGCCGGGTCTCGCCGTTTTCGGCGACCAGATTGCCCTTGCCCTCGAAATGCCGCTCTCCGCGAAAGATGGCATTCATCAGCTCCAGAAAGGTATCGTCGTCAGGGGCGATGTAACGGCGCATCGTGCGCGATGGCAGGCCGTCGGCGACATGGCCGAGCAGCTCCAGTGCCGCGTCGTTGAAGGCGATGGTGCGGATGAGGCCCGTGCAGGTGGCGATGATGCCGGGATTCGTTCGGTAGTAGTCCTTGAGGTCGCTCACACCTTCCGCCTTCAAGGACATCAGGAAGGCTCGCACTGCGGAATAATCGCGCTCCCAGAGCGCAATGCGGCTGTGCTCGAAAATATAGCGGAAGCGGGTCTCGCTGTCGCGAAGGTGCAGGTTGGCCTCGATAAGCCCGGCGCGCGCGGTTTCGTTCCGGAGAATGAGGGCACAGGTGATGGTGATCGCGGCAAGAGAAACCGCAAAGCGCAACTGCGCCGGAACATCTTCCCCAAGGCCGTGCGAATAGAGATAGGCAAAAAGTGTTAGAGCGGCGCAGATGACCGCAAGCAGCGTTGTTCCGATCCTCGTCAGCATTTCAGCGGCTAGCAGCAGCACGATCACATAGAGGACCGCGATGGCGCTTTGGATCTCGGTGAAGGCATCGACGTAGAATACGGCGGCGCCAAGAGCCAGTGCGATCAGGCCAAGCGTGATTTCATGCGAAGGTGTTCCTCGCCGGTTGATCAGCTTCAACAATACAGATGATCCCATGGCCCCTCGCTGCGGCTCCGGTCTTTATTCACACCGGTCAATTCTGGCGTAACTTAATGCGGTGTTTGGCAGCGCAAAGCTATACAAAAGTGTTGGAAGTAAAGGGCGAATAGTGCCGGTGAACCAAAAGGAAAGACCGTCCCGGGCGGCGGGACGGTCTATGGCGGATGGGAGGGATCCGCGGGGCTTTGGCGGAGGGGGACGCCTGCCCTTGAGGTGGCAAGGGGCGGTGCCACCAGCTTGAAACCGTGAATGGTCAGGTCGGTTCCGAGCTACGAGTAGAAGGTAGATCGAAGAGCTTTTCCGCATAACTATACTTAGGTTTTGGTCCGGCCATACGAAGCGGCAGGTCCGTTTCTGGCGAATGGCTACGAAACTCGTCTGCGCGGGGGAAAGGAATGCCATATCTCATTTTGAGATAATCGCATCGAATAAACCTATTTGTCACAATAGTGTCGCCGCGCCATAGTCCTAACAGGGAGAAACACTTTTAGGACATTGCTGTGGAATATGTGCGCTTTGGCCAGACCGGCCTGAAGGTTTCGTCGCTTTGCCTTGGTACCATGGGTATCGGGACATCCAAGTGGAAGGGTTGGGTGCTCGATGAGGAGAAGTCGGTACCGATCCTCAAGAAGGCGCTCGATGTCGGCATCAATTTCTTCGATATGGCGGACTGGTATTCGACCGGCGTCAACGAGCAGGTCGTCGCGCGCACGCTTCTATCACTGACAGACCGCGAAAAGCTGGTGCTCGCCACCAAGGCCTTCTACCCGATGAGCGACGATCCGAACGACAAGGGCCTGTCGCGCAAGCATCTGATGGCTTCCATCGACAAGTCGCTGAAGCAGATGGGCACCGACTATGTCGATCTCTACGTCATCCACGCCTTCGACCCGGAAACGCCTGTTGAAGAGACGATGAGCGCGCTCCACGACATCATAAAGTCGGGCAAGGCGCGTTATATCGGCGCCTCCACCATGTATTCCTGGCAGTTCGCCAAGATGAACCATGTTGCCGACAAGAACGGCTGGACGCGGTTCGTCAACATGCAGTGCCAGTATTCGCTGCTCTACCGTGAAGAAGAGCGCGAAATGATGCCTTACTGCCGGGACGAGGGCATCGCGGTTACCACCTTCTCGCCGCTCGCCCGCGGTTATCTTGCCGGTGGCGGTTCGGCGCCGCGTATCGCCCATGACCTCTATCTCGACTGGTTCGGCGACGAGATCGACCAGGAGATTGCCAAGCGCGTCAACGAAGTCGCTGCCAAGCGCGGCAAGACGGCTAGCCAGATCGCCCAGGCCTGGGTCATCGGTTCCGGCAACAGCACGGTGCCGATCGTCGGCACGGAGAGCCCCGAGCATGTCGTTGCCGCGATCGAAGCTGCGGCGATCGAGCTGACGGCAGAAGAACGCACCTTCCTGGAAGAGCCCTACCGCCCGCGCGACATGATCAACGACTATAATCCGATCCGTCGCCCCCGCGCCCTTTCGCAGGCATAATGGGTTCGACTCGCATCGCTACTGGAGATTTCAATGCTTTACATCGGTGAAGGTTTCGAGGGCTCCGGCCCGAACGCTGCCCATATCAATCTCTATCTCGGCCCGAAGAATGGCCCGATTTCCGGCGCGCTCGCCGGTGCGGCCGCAAGCCCCGGCCCCGGCCACCTGCCGTTCCAGGCGGTGTTGAAGCCGAACCTGCCGGCGAAACCCGTGACGCTCTTCATTGCGAAGGCAGTGATGGAATCCGGTTCGTCGCATGAGCTGATGACCTGGGGTCCTGCACAGGCCGGTGTCGCTGCCGGCATCACCGCCGCGCTGCTCGACGGTTCGCTGCCGGCCGAGGCCGAGGACGACTGGGTGGCGATCGCCGCCGTCTGGGTCAATCCATCGGCAAACGATGCCGAAGAAATATATCACAACAACAAGGCTGCGACGCGTCTTGCAGCCAAGCGCGCACTGATGAAAGGTTGGCCGTCGCGTGCCGAGCTTGCCGAAGGCGTAGCAACGGTCGGCAATCCATTCTTCACGCCTAAGGTCGCCTGACATGAAACTTATCGAAGACAATGCACTGATTGGCGGAGGCTGGGGAAGTGCTGCTGACAGCAGGCGTTTCGCCGTGCTCAATCCTGCTGACGGCAGCGAACTTGCGACCGTGCCGGATTGCGGCGCGGCCGAGGCGCAACGGGCGATCGATGCTGCCGCGAAGGCCTTCAAGACCTGGCGTAAGGCCCTCGCTTCGGAGCGCTCTGCAGTGCTGCGTCGCTGGGCAGACCTGATGCTTGCCAATCAGGAGGACCTTGCGCGGGTGCTGACGGCCGAACAGGGCAAGCCCCTTGCGGAGGCGCGCGGCGAGGTCGCCTATGCGGCAGGCTTCCTGACCTGGTTTGCCGAAGAGGGCCGCCGTGCCCATGGCGGCGTCGTGCCGTCCCACAAGGCCGATGCCCGCATCGTCGTCATGAAGGAGCCGGTTGGCGTTGTCGCGGCGGTCACGCCGTGGAACTTTCCGCTGGCGATGATCACCCGCAAGGTCGGGCCAGCACTTGCTGCAGGCTGCACCATCATCATCAAACCGGCTGAAGATACGCCGCTTTCGGCGCTGGCGCTTGCCCGTCTCGGCGAGCAGGCCGGCGTTCCCGCCGGTGTCGTCAGCGTAGTGACGACGAAGTCGCCGGCTGATGTCGTCGGCGTCTGGATGAAGAGCCCCGTTGTCCGCAAGCTCTCGTTTACGGGATCGACGGCGACCGGCAAGCTGCTCATGCGTCAGAGCGCCGATACGGTGAAGCGCATCAGCCTCGAGCTCGGCGGCAACGCGCCGCTGATCGTTTTCGACGATGCCGATATCGATCAGGCTGTGCGCGGCACGATCGCCTCCAAGTTCCGCAATACCGGGCAGACCTGCGTCTGCGCCAACCGCATCCTCGTCGAGGATGGCATCTATGACCGCTACGCCGCGGCGCTTGCCAAGGCCGTTGCAGCCATGAAGGTGGCGCCTGGCGTCGAGGACGGCGCGGCCCAGGGGCCTCTCATCAATGCGCCGGCGCTGACGAAGGTCGAACGGCATGTCGCCGATGCCGTCGAGAAGGGGGCCAAGGTGCTGACCGGCGGCAAGACACACGAGCGCGGCGGCCTGTTCTATGAGCCGACGGTGCTGACCGGCATGACGACCGATATGGCGCTTGCAAGCGAAGAGACCTTCGGCCCGGTCGCCGGGCTTTTCCGCTTCAAGGGCGAGGAAGAGGCGATCGCGCTTGCCAATGACACGGAGACGGGCCTCTCTGCCTATTTCTTCACGCAGAATCTCGGCCGCGCCTGGCGCGTCGCTGAAGCGCTGGAAGCGGGCATGGTCGGTATCAATGAGGGCGTGATCTCGACGGAAGTCGCTCCTTTTGGTGGCGTCAAGCAGTCCGGCCTCGGCCGCGAGGGTGCTGCCGAAGGGCTCGATGAGTATCTCGAGAGCAAATACGTCCTGTTCGGCGGGCTTGCGGGATAATGACGGAGGATCGCTCTCCACAGACGAAGAAGGAGTCGGCGGTCGATCGCCGGCGGTTGCCGCTGAATGCGCTACGAGCCTTCGAGGCTGTGGCGTATCACGGCAGCTTCACGGCGGCAGCCGCCGCGCTCAACATTTCGCAGAGCGCGCTTTCGCGGCATGTCATCGGTCTGGAAGAGAGCATCGGGCGCAAGCTTTTCGAACGCGGGCACAAGGCCACGACGCTGACGGATGACGGACGTTCGCTCGTTGCCGGCATCGGCAAGGGCTTCGACCGTATCGAGCAGGCGCTGAAGGAGGTCTGCGCGCCGGACGAACAGCGCCAGCGCAAGCTGCGCATCAACCTGCCGCCGAGCTTTGCGATGAAGCTCACCGTGCCGCTGTTGACGGATTTCCGGCGCAGCTTCCCGGAGGTGCTTCTGGAGGTTTCGACGCCCTACGGCGTGCCGGACAGCGAATTCGACGTGGCGGTCGTCTACACGCGGCCGGCCGTCGATGAATGGATCACCGATCTGCTCTGGGAGGAGCGGCCGACGATCCTATGCCATCCCGATTTGGTCAGGGGAGGGGTTTCGGATATCGCGGCTTTCATCGCGGCAAACGAAATCATCCACATCAAGATCGTCGACATGGAGCCCTACCTCACCTGGCAGCGCTTCCTTGTGCAGAACGGTCTTGCTGGGGTTTCCGTGGCGCGGGGCGTGACATTCGACAGTGCCAGCCTCGGGGTTCAGTACGCCTTGTCGGGGCAGGGTTTGGTGCTGGCAGATCCGGCATTGTTTCGGGAGGAAATAGAAAGCGGCCGCCTGGTTGCGCCGGTCACCGCACATTATTACGAAGGCTTCGGCTATTACCTGAAGACCGACGCGGAAGGGCTGGTGGATCCACTGATTACAGGGTTTCGATCCTGGATCATCAGCCGCTTCAGCAATCGCATGGTGAACGAAGGGGAAAAGCCCGCTTTGCGCATCGTGTCTGGCACAGAGGGTGCCTAATAGCGAACATACTGCCCATTCAAGGAGGAGGCAGATCATGACAGAATTGAAGACCAATAGCGGTAAGCCGCTGCATCCCTCGGTGCCGGAACTGTGCGAACAGGTCCGCGCCGGCAAGATCGACCGCCGCGGCTTCCTCCGCGCTGTCGCCTGGCTCGGTGTGACGGCGGCTTCCGCCAGCGCCTTCCTCGGCGAAAGCAAGCCGGCCCTTGCGCAGGAAACGCCCACGGATGGCGGTACGCTGCGTTTCGGTTGTCAGATCCAGGAACTGACCGACCCGATGATGACGAGCTGGATCGAGGCTTCGAACCTTTATCGCAACAGCCTCGAATTCCTGACCTTTGTCGATGCCGAGAACGTCACCCATCCCTATCTCGCCAAGAGCTGGACGCCGTCTGCCGATCTCAAGACCTGGGATTTCGAGCTTGACGAGCGCGTCAAGTGGTCGAACGGCGATGCCTTCACGCCGGAGGATGTGGTCTTCAACATCCAGCGCTGGATCGCTCCAGACTCGCAGTCTTCCAACAAGACCGCTTTCGCTGCTGTCGAGAAGGTGGAAAAGACCGGCGATCACGCCGTTCGCATCACGCTGTCGCGTGCGGTTTCCTCGCTGCCTGAACAGCTCTATTCCTACACTTGCCCGATGCTGCACCGCGACTTCGTCAAGGGTGGTGCCAACTGGCCGGCCAATCCTGTTGGTACCGGCCCCTTCAAGCTGGAAGGTTATGAAGTCGGCCGCCAGGCAGTGTTCAGCAAGCGCGCCGATTACTGGGGTACGCCCGCGCATCTCGACGGCGTTCAGTATATCGACCTCGGTACCGATATCACCACGCATCTCGCTGCGCTTTCCAGCGGCCAGATCGATATCATCTACCGCGCGACGATCGCCGAATACGATCTGATGAAGTCGCTGCCGAATATCCAGATTCTGACCGGCAAGGCGGCCCATACGCTCGTCATGCGCATGCAGTCCGATCAGAAGCCGTTCGACGACGCTCGCGTGCGCAAGGCCGTGCAGCTTGCTGCCGACAACAAGCAGATGCTCGACGTTGCCTATCGTGGCGAGGGTGAAGTCGGCGCCAATTTCCACGTCTCGCCGGTTCAGCCCGATTACTTCGCGCTGCCGTCTGTGCCCCGCGATATCGAGAGGGCCAAGGCCCTGCTCGCAGAAGCCGGCTACAAGGACGGTTTGGACCTTGAGCTGACGCTCGGCAATACGCAGGGTACCTGGGAACAGGATACCGCGCAGGTACTGCAGCAGAATCTGGCCGAAGCCGGCATCCGGCTGAAGCTCAACGTCCTGCCGGCCTCTCAGTACTGGCCGATCTGGGACAAGGTTCCTTTCGGCCTTACCTACTGGGCGCACCGCCCGCTCGGCGCCATGACGCTCGACCTCGCCTATCGCTCCGGCGGTGCCTGGAACGAGAGCCATTTCGCAAGCAAGGAGTTCGACGCCGCGCTCGATAAGGCGGTGGCCGTCGTCGATCCGGCCAAGCGTCCCGAAGCCATGAAGGATGTCGAGCAGATCCTGCAGGATTCCGCCGTCATCATTCAACCCTACTGGCCGAACCGATTCAGTGCCGCAGCAACCACCGTCCGCGGCTTCCAGCTCCATCCGGCGGATTATTTCCGCATGGACGGCGTCTGGCTCGCCAAGGCTTGATCTTCGGCGGGGCCGCCAGCCGCGGCCCCGCCCCGGCAAAGAGGTGGTTCGTGACCGTTTTCCTTTTCATTCTGCGTAAACTGGCAAGCGCACTCGCGGTGATGTTCACTGTGTCGCTGCTCGTTTACCTGGCACTCGAGGTCAATGTCGGCGATGTCGCCGTCAAGGTCCTCGGCCAGTTCTCGACGCCGGCACAGCGCACCCAGTGGCTGACGGCCAATGGTTACGACGATCCCTTCATCATCCGCTACGGCCGCTGGCTCTGGTCCTTCGTGACCGGCGACTGGGGCATGTCCACCTATTATCGTGCGCCGGTTGCCCAATTGATCCCCGATCGGCTTGCGGCCTCCGGCATTCTTGCCGGTGGTGCGCTGCTCATCATCGTTCCGGTCGGTCTGTTTGCGGGCGTCATCGCCGGCATGCGCCCGGGTTCGTTGCTCGATCGCGTCATCTCCTTCATTGCGATCGCCACGACCTCGATCCCGGATTTTGCCTCCGCCGTCTTCTTCTCTGCCGTCTTCGTGTTCTGGCTGCATTGGTTGCCCGGCGCCAGCACCATGCTTAGCGGCTTCTCGCTGCAGCAGATCATTCTGCCGGTTCTGGTGCTCGGCTTCTATTCGACCGGCTATCTGGCGCGCGTCACCCGCGCCTCGATGATCGAAGTCATGGGCACGCATTATGTCCGCACGGCGCGGCTGAAGGGGGCAAGCACTGCGCGCATCGTCTGGCGCCACGCGCTGCGCAATGCGCTGATTACGCCCGTCACCGTCATCATGTTGCAATTTCCGTGGCTGCTGTCCGGCGTTATCGTCGTGGAGGTCTTCTATGCCTATAAGGGCTTCGGCACGCTTCTCTACGACGCCGCACTCAACAGCGATATCCGCCTCGTCGAAGCCTGCGCGATGGTGAGCGTCGTCGTCGTCGTCGCCACACAGATCCTTTCCGATCTCGCTTATGGTTGGCTGAACCCACGCGTCCCGCTGCTCGATGCAGCGAATGGTCGGAAGTGAGGGCGCCATTATGAAAGTTATCAAGTCCTACGTCTCCAATCCAATCATCCTGATCGGCGGTTTCCTGACGATCGGCTGGCTGCTGGTGGCGATCTTCGCGCCGCTGCTCGCGCCCTTCGATCCGATCCGTACGCTGCTGCCGCTTGCAAAGCCGGGTACAGCGGCTCCAACGGGCGGGGCGTTCTGGCTTGGCACTGACAAGCTCGGCCGCGATATTCTCTCGCGCCTGATCTATGGCGCGCGCACCGTCGTGATCTTCTCGACGCTCGCGACGGTGACCGCCTATGTGGTCGGCGTGGTGCTGGGACTTGTCGCCGGCTATTGGCGCGGTTGGGGCGATGCGGTGCTCTCCTATATCGCCAATGTGGTGCTCTCCTTCCCGGTGCTGGTGCTCTATATCGTCATCATCGTCGTGGTCGGTTCATCGCCTTTCAACATCGTGCTTGCTGTGACTTTCGGCAGTGCGCCTGCGATCTACCGCATCGTGCGCGGTATCACTATCGATGTGGCGAGCCGCGATTATGTGGCGGCGGCGGTGACGCAGGGCGAGAGCACCTGGCGTATCATGCTCTTCGATATCCTGCCCAATGCAAGCGGGCCGCTCGCAGTCGATTTCTGCCTGCGCCTCGGTTACACGGCGATCACCATCGGTACGCTCGGCTTCCTCGGCCTCGGCCTGCCACCACCGACGCCGGATTGGGGCACGATGGTCAATGAAGGCCGCGCCATGGCGATCGCCTTCCCGCATCTCGTGATTTTTCCATGCCTGGCGATCTCGTCGCTGATGCTGGGCTTGAGCCTGCTGGCGGATGGATTGCGGGAAGTCTCGGAAGCGCAGGGGAGGCGCGCATGAGCAGCAACGAAACACAGCCGATCCTCCGTGTCGAAAATCTGAGCGTCGCCCTACCGAAAGGCGCCGACCGGCCCTTCGCGGTGAAAGCCGCGAGCTTTGACCTCAGGCCGAGTGAAATCCTCTGCATCGTTGGCGAGTCCGGTTCGGGCAAGTCGGTGCTGTCGAGTGCGCTGATGGGTGCGGTGCCCGAGGGGCTGAAGATTGTTGACGGCAAGGTGGTGCTTGGTAGTACCGATCTCGTCGGCCTTTCCGAGCGGGCGTTCCGGGCCATCAGAGGCAGCGATATCGCGATGATCTTCCAGGAGCCGATCGCCTCGCTCAATCCGGCGATGACTGTTTCGGCGCAGGTCGAGGAAGTCTTCGAATTGCATTCGGATTTCGATGCCGCGGAGCGCAAGAGGCGTGCCCGCGCGCTGGTCGAATCCATGCATCTGCCGAACCCGGACCGTATCCTGCAGGCCTATCCGCATGAACTCTCCGGCGGCCAGTGCCAGCGCGTTGTCATCGCCATGGCGCTTGCCATGAACCCGCGCGTGCTGATTGCCGATGAGCCGACCACGGCGCTTGACGTGACGACCCAGGCCCAGGTGCTGAAGCTGGTGCGCGAACTGCGAGACGTGCATGGCCACGGCATCGTGTTCATCACCCATGACTTCGGCGTGGTGGCCGATATTGCCGACCGTGTGGCCGTGATGCGCCATGGCGAGATCGTCGAGATCGGTGATGCCCAGCAGGTGCTGACGGCGCCTGCTCATCCCTATACGAAGGAACTCATTGCCGCCGTCCCCAGCCTGACGCCGCATGATCGGCCGGCGCCGCCGCAGGGCGAGGAGCCGGTACTTGTGGTGCATGATCTGCAGCATTCCTATGGCAATGTTCAGGTTCTGAAACATGTGGAACTCACATTGTCGCCGGGCCGTGTCATCTCCATCGTCGGTGAATCCGGTTGTGGCAAATCGACGCTTGCCAAGGCGATGATCCGTTTGATCGAGCCGAAGAGCGGCCGGGTGGAAGTGGCCGGTGCCGATCTTCTCGGTCTTTCGCCGGCGCCGTTGCGTGCCCGCCGCCGGTCGATCCAGATGATCTTCCAGGATCCGTTCGGTTCGCTCAATCCGCGCCGCCGCGTTGGGCCGATGATTGCCCGCGCTGCTATGCTTGCAGGTGTCGAAGCTGGTGAAGCTCGCCGCCGTGCGGAAGAGCTGCTCGATCTCGTCGGCCTGCAGAAGAGTGCCTACTGGCGCAAGCCGTCCGCCTTTTCCGGCGGGCAGCGCCAGCGCATCGGCATTGCCCGGGCGCTCGCCATGCGGCCGGATGTGCTGATCGCAGACGAGAGCGTTTCGGCGCTCGACGTATCCGTGCAGGCGCAGGTCCTGAAACTGCTTCGCGAACTGCAGGAGAAGCTGCAGCTCGCCATCGTCTTCATCACCCATGACCTGCGTGTCGCCGCCCAGATCAGCGACGAGATCGTGGTGATGCAGAAAGGTGAAATCGTCGAGCGCGGCAGTGCGGCCCAGGTGCTGCAGGCGCCGACGCACCCCTATACGAGAACACTTCTCGACGCGGCGCCGGGCCGCAACACGTTCTAGCCGCCGCCTTCCGGGCGTAGGCATCCTGTTTCGTTTCAACGCATGGCCGGCAGAGGCCGGCATGCGCGTGGTTATCTATTGTCCTGAGGATGCCGTTATGACGGAATATCGCAATTTCATCGCCGGAGAATTCCGGTCTTCCGGCACTCTGGCGCCGGTGCTCAATCCGGCAACGGAAGCCCAATTCGCCAAGGTGCCGTCAGCGAATGCCGGAGAAGCCGCCGAGGCTGTCGAGGCAGCGGCGAAAGCGCAGAAGGAATGGCGGGCGCTGCCGGCCATTGCCCGCGGCGACGCGCTACGCAAGTTCGCGACCGTTATCGAACAACGGGCGGAAAAGATTGGTGCAGCGCTAGCGCTGGAATCCGGCAAGAGCCTTGCCGACGCGACGGGCGAGGCGATCTATGGTGCCGAGTTGATGCGGTATCACGCCGAATGGGCGCGGCGCATCGAGGGCGAGATCATCCCGAGCGACAATGCCAACGAGACGCTGCTCCTGAAACGCGAGGCGATTGGTGTCGTTGCCTGCCTGATCCCCTTCAACTTCCCGATCTATACGCTGGTGCGCAAGATCGCGCCGGCGCTGATTGCCGGCAATGCCGTCGTCGTGCGCCCGAGCAATTCGACGCCGACCTCGGCTTTCGAGATCGCTGAAGCCGTGGTCGAGGCGGGCCTGCCTGCCGGGCTCGTCAACATCCTCACCATGTCGCACGATGTTGCAGCCACGCTCTGCACCCATCCGAAGGTCGGTATGATCACGCTGACCGGCAGCCTGCAGGCTGGCCGCGTCGTGCTCGACTATTGCAAGGCGAACATTGCCAAACCGTCGCTGGAGCTCGGCGGCAAGACGCCTGTCATCATCGAGCCGGATGCCGATCTCGATGCGGTTGCGGCACAGCTCGTCGCCGCAAAGACCAATCATTGCGGCCAGCTCTGCACCGCCCCAGAGCGTGTCTATGTGCATCGCTCCATCCATGATGCGCTGCTTGCCAGGCTGAAGGCGGGTTTTGGCGCACGGGCTTTCGGCGATCGCTCGGTCGATGCGTCCCGTGTCGGGCCACTTGCCACGAAGTCTGCGCAGACGAATGTGCACGAGGCCGTCCTGAAGGCGGTGAAACAGGGCGGACGTATCGAGGCTGGCGGTATCCTGCCCGAAGGTCCCGGTTTCTTCTATCCGCCGACGCTGCTTTCCAATTGCCGTCAGGACATGGAGATCATCGCCGAAGAGATCTTCGGGCCGGTGCTGCCTGTTGTCGCCTACGACACGACCGAGGAAGCGCTGGCGCTTGCCAATGACCACCAGTTCGGGCTGAGCTCGGTGCTCTTCACCAACAATCATCGCACGATCATGCGCTTTTCCGACGCGATCGAGGCCGGCGAATTCTACGTCAACCGTTTCCCGGCCGATCCCTATCAGGGCTATCACGCCGGCTGGAAACGCTCCGGCCTCGGGGGTGATGACGGCAAGCACGGCATGCTCGAATTTACCCAGACGCGCCTCGTCATACTCAAGCATTGAGGACCACGGCCATGCAGATCGCATCGCTTTCCACCCATGTCGTCGCCGTCCCGCCGCCGCATATCGGCGGCATGTACTGGATCTTCGTACGCCTGACGACGGCTGACGGTATCGAGGGTGTCGGGGAGATCTATTCGACCGCCTTTCATCCGAAGGCGCTCGTGCCGCTGATTGAGGATGTCTTTCAGCGCTATCTGCTTGGCCATGATCCGCATGATATCGAGCGCTTCTGGCGGCTTGCCTATTCGAGCGGCTTCACGCAGCGCCCGGACCCGACGATGATGGGCATCGTCTCCGGCCTGGAGATCGCCTGCTGGGATATTATCGGCAAGGCTGCCGGCAAGCCGGTGCACAAGCTGATCGGCGGGCGCGTGCACGAGGAGCTGCGCGCCTATACCTATCTCTATCCGAAGAATGCGGCCGGCGAATATGACTATAACGATCCGGACCTCGCTGCCGAATGCGCGGTAAAGATGGTCGAGATGGGCTTTACCGCCGTCAAGTTCGATCCGGCCGGTCCCTATACGGCCTATTCCGGCCATCAGGTGTCGCTCGGCGTGATGGATCGCTGCGAGGAATTCTGCGCCAAGATCCGCGAGGCCGTCGGCGGCAGCGCCGATCTGCTGTTCGGCACGCATGGCCAGATGGTACCGTCCTCGGCGATCCGGCTCGCGCGGCGGCTGCAGAAATACGATCCGCTCTGGTTCGAAGAGCCTGTGCCTCCAGGCCAGGAGGAGGCGATGGCGGAGGTTGCCCGGAAGACGACGATCCCGATTTCGACCGGTGAACGGCTGACAACGAAGTATGAATTCCAGCGCGTGCTGGAAACCGGTGCTGCCTCGATCCTGCAGATGAACGTGGCGCGCGCCGGCGGCATTCTGGAATCCAAGAAGATCGCCGGCATGGCGGAGGCGTATTACGCTCAGATCGCGCCGCATCTCTACAATGGTCCCATCGGCGCTGCGGCCAGCATTCAGCTCGCCGCTTCCTCGCCGAACTTCCTGATCCACGAAGCGATCGTCAATTTCTCGGGTTTTTATGCCGAGATCCTCAAGACGCCGCTGCACTTCGAAGATGGTTACCTGATCCCATCCAACAAACCGGGACTGGGCGTGGAGCTCAATCTCGATGTCGTCGCAAAACACTCGCCTTACGAGGGGCAGCGACTGCATCTGCAAATGGATGACAAGCCCGCCGACGTGAAGGCCTTTGCACCCGCCCGCGGCTGAGAACGAAGATGACGACATACGATTACATCATCGTCGGCGCCGGCTCGGCCGGCTGCATATTGGCCGCGCGCCTCAGCGAGAGCGGCAGGCACAATGTGCTGCTGATCGAGGCCGGCGGCAATGACAGCTCGCCATGGTTTCGTGTCCCGGTCGGCTATGCGCGCTCCTATTACGATCCGAAGGTCAACTGGATGTATTGGAGCGAGCCGGAAGCGGCGCTCAACGGCCGGCGCATTTATGCGCCGCGCGGTAAGGTGCAGGGTGGTTCGGGCTCCATCAATGCGATGATCTTCGTGCGCGGTGCTGCCGACGATTTCGACGACTGGAAGGCTGCCGGCAATCTCGGCTGGGGCTATGAGGATGTGCTGCCCTTCTTCCGCAAGCTGGAGACGCATGCGGGCGGTGAGAGCAAATATCACGGCGGTGGCGGGCCGATCCATGTCACGCCGATGCGTGGGCAATCGCATGCGATCACCGACCGTTTCCTTGAGGCGTGCGCCGAACTGCAGATGCCACTGAATGCGGATTTCAATGGCGAAAGCATCGAAGGCGCCGGTATCTACGACATCAATACGCGGAACGGCGTTCGTTCCTCATCATCGCTCGCCTATCTGAGACCGGCGCTCGGACGGCCCAATCTCGCTATCCTGCGCAACAGCCGGGTAAGGCGCGTCATCGTCGATGCGGAAGCCCGCGCGACCGGCGTGGAGGTGATCGGCCTCGGCGGCATAACAAACTATTCGGCGCGACAGGAAGTCGTCCTCTCGGCAGGTGCGGTCGATACACCGAAGCTGCTGCAGCTCTCGGGCGTCGGTGACGGCGCGCATCTGCAATCCCTCGGCATTCCGCTGGTGCGGCACCTGCCGGCGGTCGGCAAGAACCTGCAGGATCATCTCTGTGCTAGCTTCTATTACCGCTCCACCGTGCCGACGCTGAACGACGAGCTTGGGACGCTGTTTGGCCAGGCGCGGCAGGCGCTGCGCTATATCCTGACGCGGCGCGGGCCGCTGGCGCTCAGCGTCAACCAGGCCGGTGCCTTCCTGCGCGGCAGCCCGGATGAAGAGCGGCCGAATATCCAGCTTTATTTCAATCCGCTCTCCTATCGTATTCCAACGGATCCGAAGGCAGGTCTGAAGCCGGAGCCCTATTCAGGTTTCCTTCTAGCCTTCAACTCCTGCAGGCCGACGAGCCGCGGCACGGTCGGCATTGTCTCGCCCGAGATGACGGAAGCGCCACAGATCAGGCCGAATTATCTCGGCACTGTGCATGACGAAGAAGAGGTCATTCAGGGCAGCCGGCTGGTGCGCCGGATCATGGAAGCGCCGGCGCTGCGGGCGATCACTGAAATGGAGATGCCGCCTTCGGTGGAGGCCCAGACGGATGAGGAACTGCTTACCTATTTCCGCGGCAACTCCGGTTCGATCTACCACCTCTGCGGATCGGCTTCGATGGGGCCGGATGCCACGACATCCGTGGTTGACGCCTCCCTGAGGGTGCACGGCATCACCGGGCTGCGGATCGTCGATGCCTCGGTCTTCCCGAACATCACTGCCGGTAATATCAACGCACCGACGATGATGGTGGCGGAAAAAGGCGCGGCGATGATCCTTGCTGCTGCCTGAGAGCTAGTGGCGGTGGATCGGGTCGATCCACGGCACGTCTTCGGGCTTTTCGACCGGTTCGATGTCGAGATTGACGACCACCGGTTCCTGGCCCGAGCGCACGACCACGCATTCCAGCGTTTCGTCACGGCTGGCATTGATTTCCTGATGTGGAACGAAAGGCGGCACGTAGATGAAATCGCCGGGGCCGGCTTCTGCGGTGAATTCGAGGTTTTCGCCCCAGCGCATGCGGGCCTTGCCTTTCACCACATAGATGATGCTTTCGAGATCGCCGTGATGATGGGCGCCCGTCTTGGCATTGGCATGGATCGTCACTGTGCCGGCCCAGATCTTCTCGGCTCCGGCGCGCGCATTGTTGATAGCGGTTGCGCGGTTCATGCCCGGCGTCTGCGTCGTATTCGGATCGAGCGCATTGCCGGGAATGACCTTCACGCCATGTTCACGCCAGTCGATATGCTTGTGATCGTCGCTCATGCCGCTCCTCCTGCTTTCAAGCTGAATTTAGGTAAGGTCGGATCGGCAGCCAAGGGCCGTCGATCCTCTACGCGCCATTCGCGGATCAGCACATGGTTCGCTTTCAGCCAGAAGGGTGGCAGGTAGAGCGGCGTATCGGACAGAGGCAGGATACTGTCTTTCAGGGAGGGCGCGGCGAGCGCAATGCGGCGTGCATCTCAGGGTACTTCGTGCGGACTGCCTCTCTCAGCTTAGCATCTGGAAAGGCGACCGCATCCGCGCAGTTCAGCGCCCAGCCGGCTGGCATGGGTACGGGGATGACGTGAGGCGAAAAGGGCTGGTGGCACCGGTTTCAGTGCCACGAAAGTGGGTGATTGCAAGTTTCCGATAGCGAAGATGCGCTTCTCTGCGCTATCACGCCATGACAGGTTGGAAAGCGCTCGAATATGATACAGAACACTGGCCGCGATACCGCTCCGACGATTGCCGATGTTGCAAAGCTGGCAGGAGTGTCGCGCGCGGTCGCGAGCCGGGCGCTTTCCAACGAGCCACGGCCGGTTTCGGCCGATAAACGTGAACGCGTGGTCGAGGCGGCTGCCCAGCTTGGCTACAAGCCGAACCTTCTTGCGCAGAGCCTGACGACCAAGACGGTCAATCTCGTCGCCGTCGTCGTCAACCACATCCATGACCTCTCGGACCTCGATCTTTTCGACCGACTGCTGGACCAGATCCAAGCGATCGGCAAACAGGTCATCATGATCCGCATCGGTTCGGTCGCCCGCGTCGAGGAATTCCTGCGCAATGGCGTTGCCTATCATGTCGATGCGGCGCTGGTCTTTTCGGATTTTGCGGATGCGGCCACGGTGCGGCGCATGTTCCGCTCCGATCTCGTCGTCATGCTGAACGGTCTGCATGACGATCTTTCGCCTGTTGTCATTCCCGATGAGGGCATCGGCATCGCCGAAGCCGTTGCCGATGCGGCGAAGAAAGGCGTGAAGCGGGCGGGGATCATTACCGGCCGTTCGTCCTCGCCGATGGAGCAGGCGCGCATCGCTTTCTACAAGCAGGCTTTCGCGAAGAACGGCATAGAATTGGTGCGCACGGTGCAAGGCGACTATTCCTACGAGAGCGGGCATGCGGCGGCAAAGGAGCTGACCGGCGCCGATTGCCCGGATGCCATCTTCTGCACGTCGGATGCGATGGCCATGGGCATTCTCGATGTCTGCCGAGCCGATTTTCCCGCCAACCGGCCGACGCGCTTCCGTCTCTACGGCTTCGACAACCTGTCGCTCACCGATTTCGACGCCTATCCGATCTCCTCGATCGGCTACGACAAGGGCGTCTATGTGGAGCAGATGGTGGATTTCATCGCCAATCCCGGCGATTTCCGTCCCGGCCAGCCGCCGGTCATCGTGCCGACGACCTTCTTTCCGCGCCTGACATCCTGATAGCAAACAGGCCGCCCGGAGGCGGCCTGTGAGGATCAGCTTACCACTGTAGGTTCAGAGCCGGCGGGTTGGCTTCTGCACCCCACCACTTCTTGTAATTGGCTTCATAGGCGCCCGACTTGATATAATCGGAGACGAACATGTCGAGCCAGCGGACGAATTCCGGGTCGCCCTTGGCAACGGCAATGCCGATCGGGTTGTTGGAATAGAGACCTGCGAGGGTGACCAGCGTCGGGTTCTTGGTGGCGAGGTAGTCGAGCAGCGAGGAGTCTTCGATCGCAGCATCGACGCGCTTCTGCTGGAGCTGCAGGACGCTATCGGGAGCGAACTGGTCGACATAGACGAGCTGCGCGTCCGGAACGGCGGACTTGAGGAAGGTTTCACCCGTCGTACCGCGGCCGACGACGACTTTCTTGCCGGGTTGTTCCGGGCGCAAACCGCACGATCACTCCCTTATGTATGATTGAAACCGGTTTCATCGTGTCGTTTGTGCGGATTGATGTCAAGGACGTCTAATACGAAATGCTGATATATCTGTGACGAAAAGTTCGTTTTGTTGCGTCGCGGTCGGCGGAATATTTTTCGTCAAAAGACGGGAAAGCTGGATGAATATGGACTGCACAATATCTCGCCGTCTCGTTAGCCTTTATTGCACAAAGAAAGAGCAACCGCATGAGCCAGCTTCCACAGATCGACTACGACACCGCTTCCGAAGAAATTCGCATAGCGCATGACGAGGAAGTGCGTGTTCGCGGCCGCATGACCAACATGAAGCGCACCCTGCTGCATTCGCCGGCCGCGCACCGTATCTATGCAGAGTGGTTCACGCTGCGGGCCGAGCTCAATCCCGCCATCAGCGATCGCGAGATTTGGATATTCTCGCATTCGATTTCCAAGGCGCTGAAGTCTAGGATCGCCATCACCTTTTTCCGTCGCGCGCTCATCAACAACGGGTTCAACCCGGATGCCCTGGAGCTGAGCGGGACCGAATCTCTGCTTAAACGTTTCGGCATTGCCATCGTCGCCGATTCCAATGCCGTTCCCGCCGATATCTGGGCCGAATTGAAGGCGCGCTACGATACCAAGGTGCTCGTCGATCTCGTCGCCTTTGCCGGCATCATGATTGCCACTGCCGTTTTCAACAATGTCGTCGAGATCGATTTCGACCCCGAGCTTGAGGCTTTTGCCGAAGGCGCCAACTGACGTTTTTCATCACCCGAGGGGAGTTTTCCATGTCCATCATCACCAGCCGCGCCAAGCTGCTCGGCACCGTCTTCAGCCTGGCGCTGGCTTTCAGCGCTCCGGCCGTTCACGCCGAAACGCCGCCGAATGTTCTCGTCGTCGCCCAGTCGATCGACGATGCCGTCAGCTTTGACCCGGCCGAAGGCTTCGAGCTGACGACCGTCCAGTCCTTCAACAATATCTACCAGCGCCTCGTGCAGTCCAACCGCGACGACGGCACGAAGATCGAGGCAGCGCTTGCCGCTTCCTGGGAAGCCGGTAGCGACGGCAAGAGCCTGACCTTTGCGCTTGCCGACGCGAAGTTTTCCTCCGGCAACCCGGTTCGCCCCGAGGACGTAATCTTCTCGCTGACGCGCGCCGTGAAGCTCAACAAGTCGCCGGCCTTCATCCTCAACGAACTCGGCTGGAAGGCCGGCAATGTCGATGCCGCGATCACCAAGGTTGACGACAAGCATGTCAAGCTCACCTGGACGGCCGATGTCGGCTCCGGCTTTGCGCTCTCAATCCTGACGGCGCCAATCGCCTCTGTTGTCGATGAACAGACGGTTTCGCCGCAGGCCAAGGACAATGATTTCGGCAATGGTTGGCTGAAGACCAATTCGGCCGGCAGCGGCGCTTACACGATCGCCACCTACACGCCGCATGAGGCGCTGGTGCTGCAGGCCAATGTCAATTCCTCCGACAAGCCGGCGCTCGAAAGCGTTATCATCCGCAACGTGCCTGACGTCGGCGCCCGCCGCCTGCTCGTCGAGCAGGGCGATGCCGATATCGCCCGCGGTCTGTCTGCCGACCAGATCGAAGCGCTGAAGGACAAGAGCGGCATCAAGGTGCTCTCCGTTCCCTCGGCCCGTCAGGACTATATCCTGCTGAACAGCAAGGCGAACCCGACACTCGGCAATCCGGCCTTCTGGGAAGCGGCACGTTACCTCGTCGATTATGACGGCATCACCAAGAACCTGCTGCGCGGCCAGAGCAGCGTTCACCAGGCCTTCCTGCCGAACGGCTTCCCCGGCGCGCTCAGCGACACGCCTTTCAAGCTCGATGTCGAGAAGGCAAAGAAGATCCTCGCTGACGCTGGTATCAAGACGCCGTTCAAGATCGAATTCATCGTCTTCAACGACCAGCCGTTCCTGTCGATCGCTCAGTCGCTGCAGTCGACCTTCGCTCAGGCCGGCATCACGCTTGATATCCAGCCAGGTGTTGCCAGCGACATCTATGCTCGCGGCCGTGCCGGCAAGTTCGAGATGACGCTGCGCTATTGGATCCCGGATTATTTCGACGCGCACTCCAACGCCAGCGCCTTTGCGATCAACAAGGACAACTCGGCTAACACCGTTGCCAAGCAGGCCGGCTGGGTCATCCCTGAGTTGACCGACGAAACGCTTGCTGCCGTCAAGGAACAGGATGCCGCCAAGCGCGCTGGGCTCTATCAGGATCTGCAGAAGAAGATCCAGGCAAGCTCGCCCTTCGTTTTCATGCTTCAAGGCAATGACCAGGTCGTGCTAAGCGACAAGGTGAAGAATTATGCCCAGGGCCTGAACGCAGACCAGGTCTATTACGACAAGGTAGCAAAATAAGTGCCGCAAACGGCAACGACTGATAATGCCGACATGACCAACTCCCGCCAGCGCAGTAGCTGGCGGGAGTTGTCGTTCGTCTGGCCGCTTTCGAAGTGGCTATGGTCCTTTGCGCTGACGCTGTTCGGGCTGGCGCTGGTGACCTTCGCGATGACGCGGCTTTCGCCGATCGATCCGGCGCTGCAGCTCGTCGGCGATCATGCGAGCCAATCGACCTATGAGCAGGCGCGGCTCGAACTCGGGCTCGATCAGCCACTGCCGGTACAGTTTTTCCGCTATGTCGAGACGGCGCTGTCAGGCAATTTCGGCCAGTCTATCTCCACGGGCCAACCGGTCGCGAAGGACATTGCCCGTACGTTCCCGGCAACGATCGAGCTCGCGACAGCTGCGATCATCCTAGGCGCGGTCATCGGGCTTGCGCTCGGCATAACCGCCGCCATGCGGCAGGGGACATGGGTGGATGGGCTTGCCCGTTTCGTATCTCTCTTTGGCTATTCCGTGCCGATCTTCTGGCTTGGCCTGTTGCTGCTGCTGCTGTTCTATGCGTGGCTGCACTGGGCGCCGGGGCCAGGCAGGGCAGATGTTGTTTTTCAATATACGGTCAAATCGGTCACGGGCTTTGCGCTGATCGACACCTGGATATCGGGCAAGGCGGGCGCCTTTCGCGACGCGCTGGCTCATCTGGCGCTGCCGGCGATCGTGCTTGCCTTTCACGCACTTGCTGCGATTTCACGGCTGACGCGCGCAGCAATCCTTACTGAACTCGGGCAAGAATATGTGACGACGGCGCGCGCCAAGGGAGCGAACCTCCGTCGCATCGTCTTCGTTCATATCCTACCGAATATTTCCGGGACGCTGCTGACAGTGATCGCCCTTTCCTATGCCAGCCTGCTGGAAGGTGCGGTGCTGACAGAGACCGTCTTTGCCTGGCCGGGCATTGGCCGGTATCTGACGACGGCGATGTTTGCCGGTGACATGCCGGCGATCCTCGGGGCGACGCTGGTTGTCGGGGCCTCCTTCGTGCTTCTCAACGCGCTGACCGATCTCGGTGTGGCCCGGCTGGATACGGGGAGGAAGCGATGAGCGCAATCGTCCAGGCGCCGCTCGGCGGTCCATCCTTCCTGCGGCGTGTGCTGCGCTCGCCTTCAGCTGCGGTGGGCGGTGCGGTCGTGCTCTTCACTCTGGCTTCGGCATTGCTGGCGCCGATGATCGCTCCCTATGATCCGAACCTGCAGGAAACGGCTAACCGCCTGATGCCGCCGAGTGCGGCGCACTGGTTCGGCACTGACGGTTTCGGCCGGGATATCCTATCGCGTATCATCTATGGCGCGCGGCCGACGCTATTGCTTGTGCTGGTCGTGGTGCTGCTGATGGCGCCGCTCGGTATTCTTGTCGGCATTCTTTCGGGCTTTTTCGGTGGCATCACCGAGCGTGTGCTGATGCGGATCACCGATATCGTCATGTCCTTTCCGCGGCTGCTGCTCGCCTTCGCCTTCGTCGCGATCATGGGGCCAGGGCTGATCAACGGCGCGCTGGCGCTGGCGCTAACGAGCTGGCCGGCGTATGCGCGCCAGGCGCGTGTCGAAACGGCGGCACTGAGGCGCAGCGATTATCTGGCAGCGGCTGAGATGGTCGGCATTCGCGGCATGCGGCTGCTCTGGGGGCATGTCCTGCCGCTGGCACTTCCCTCGGCGATCATCCGTCTGGCGCTCGATCTCTCGGGCATCATCCTTGCGGCAGCCGGTCTCGGCTTTCTCGGCCTCGGGGTGCGTCCGCCGACGGCGGAATGGGGCTCGATGGTATCTGAGGGAACGCAGGTGATCTTCGATCAATGGTGGGTTGCCGCGGTGCCGGGCTTTGCCATTCTGATCACCTCCTTCGCCTTCAACCTGCTGGCCGACGGCCTGCGCGATATCCTGGATCCGCGCCATGACTGAGCCGCTGCTTTCCGTCGAGGATCTGTCGATCGCCTTTCCATCAGCGACCGGGTCGGTGCGTGTCGTCGATGGCATTTCCTTCTCGGTCGATCGCGAGGTTGTGGCGCTGGTCGGTGAATCCGGCTCCGGCAAATCGATGACGGGCCGGGCGATCATGGGGCTCTTGCCGCGTCGGGCGGAGGTGCGAGCAAAACGCCTCAGTTTCGACGGGCAGGAACTGACGACGCTGTCCGCATCCGGCTGGAACAGGTTGCGCGGCAGTGGTCTCGGGCTGATCTTGCAGGATCCGAAATATTCACTGAATCCGGCCCATAAGGTCGGCCGGCAGGTCGAGGAGGCGCTGCTTCTGCACACGAAGATCTCGGCTTCCGAAAGGCGCGAGCGGGCGCTCGACATGCTGGAAAGAGTTGGTCTTCCCGATCCGCAACGCGTCTATTCGAGCTATCCTGCTGCTCTTTCCGGCGGTATGGGGCAGCGTGTGATGATCGCGGCCATGCTGATCAACCGGCCGAAGCTCTTGATCGCCGACGAGCCGACTTCGGCGCTCGACCGCGGCTTGCAGGACCAGATCCTGACGCTGCTGCGGTCGCTGAGCGAAGAGTTCGGCATGGGATTGCTGCTCATCAGCCATGATCTGCAGCAGGTCTCGCGTTACGCCGACCGCGTCATGGTCATGCGGCGCGGCAAGATCGAGGAGCAGATGGCGTCGGCCGATCTTGCCAATGCCAGATCGGATTATACGCGGGCGCTTTGGGCGGCGCGGCCTTCGGCGGCGACCTACGGCACGCGCCTGCCGATTTACGGAGGCGAGGCATGAGCGCGCTCTCCGTTTCCGATCTTTCCGTGACTTTTCAAAGCGGCGGCAAGGGTTTTACCGCCGTGCGTGGTGTCAGCTTCGACGTTGCGCCGGGCGAGACCTTCGGGCTGATCGGTCCCTCCGGCTGCGGCAAGACGACGGCGCTGCGTGCTGTTGCCGGGCTGAACACCAATTGGCAGGGCTCCATCACGGTCTTCGATGAGGCGCTGCAGCCGGGTCAGAAGATCACCGGGGCGTTGCGCTCCAATATCCAGATGGTGTTTCAGGATCCCTATTCCTCGCTGCATCCGCGCCATCGCATTTCCCGTATTCTGGGCGAGCCGTTGGCGCTGCGTGGTATGCGCAATGTCGAGGATGAGGTGCGTATCGCGCTTGATCAGGTCGGCCTGCCGACTGCTGCAGTCGGGCGTTATCCGCACCAGCTTTCCGGCGGGCAGCGGCAGCGCGTGGCAATTGCCCGTGCGCTGCTCCTGAAGCCGAAGCTGCTGCTGCTCGATGAGCCAACCTCGGCGCTCGATGTCTCGGTGCAGGCCGAAATCCTGAACCTGCTGAACGACCTGAAGACCTCGCATGGCATGACTTTCGTGCTCGTCAGCCACGATCCTGGTGTCGTCGCGCATATGTGCGACCGGGCCGTGCTGATGCAGGCCGGTCACATTGAAAGCGAACTCGACCGCGCCGCGCTTTCGCAAGGCGGCTGGGTCGAGCAGCTTTCTGTCCGTTAGTCAGGCGATCGGCAGGATCAGCACATCGCGAGCCGGCACTTCGATACGCTCGGCATCATAGGCATGGTTTACCGGCCAGGCGGGCCTGCCGCCTGACAGTTTCCCGTCTGCAAGCGTGACTGTCGTCGTCTGGGGCTTGCGCGTCGGATTGACCAGCCAGAGGAAGCTGCCCTTTTCGCCCTTATGGATGCGGGCGAAGACCGCATCGTTGGAAAGCGTCGCATGACGCGCCCTGCCGCTCCATTTCACAAGTTCGGCGAAGAAGGCGGCATTGGCCTTACCATCCGTGCGGTAGAAGGCGACCGAGGGATTGGTGCCGATCAGCAGGGTGCGGCCCTTGCCGAAGCGGTTTTCGACGACGGCGAGACGCCTGCCATCGAACGTGCCGCGGCCGGTGCCGCTGGTCGGGCGGTAAGACTGGAGGAGACCGCCGCCATCGACGGCTAAGTCGTCGAACTTGAAGTGGATACGGTTGCCGATATCGGGCATGAATTCCACTTCTTCCTCGCGGGCACCGAAGACCTCGTCGAGCCCCATATTCGGCTGCACCTGGCCGACATGGCCGCGGTCACCGAAATAACCGGGGCAGGCTTCGGCAATCAGCGTGCCGCCCTTTTCCACCCAGGCCTTGAGGCGGGCTGCCTGTTCGGCGGTGAACATGATCGGGTAGGGGAAATAGAGAAAATCGTAGGCGTCTATATCGTCGATATGGACCCAGTCCGGCTGCAGCCCCTGTGCGAGGAAGGCGCGATAGGCGCCCCACATAGCTTCCGGATAGGGCTTTTCTTTGCGGTCGTAATTCAGCAGGTAATCCCATTCCTGCGTTTCGGGGACCACGAGAATGCCGACCTCGCCACGCACCGGCTTTGCGTCCCAGAGTGTCTTCTGAGCCGGGTCGTTCGCCCACTTTGCCATGGCGCTCTGCATGTCGGATCGCGGCGTGCGGCTGCCATCCATGCCATAGGCGCCGAAGGCGCCGAAGAGCGGGCCGTCGAGCAGCGGGCGCCAGCGCAGGTTCAGGACGCCGCGAGCGCCGCCGGCAAAGGAGGTCATGCTCCAGATGCGGATATCGTCGGCCTCTGCCACACGGCCGTCTTCCTTGTCGCGGCCGATCACCTGCGGCTGCAGCCAGAGCGGGCCGCCCTGACGCTCGGCATGCCAGAAGGGCTTACCGCGGGCAGCGGCGCGATTGATATCGACGCCGTACCAGGTCTTCCAAGGTTCGGTGCCCTTGCGGGCCTGGATCCAGGTGAAGCCATAGATTTCCACCTTGGAGGCGGCGAGCCAGTCGTCGCAGCCATTGGCCGCCATGTTGGGGATCGCGCCGGAAATGCCGTGCGCGGCGATGACGTTCTTCTGATCGACGGCGCGGATCGTGTCGATGCGCCACTGCATCTGGTCATAGAAGTTGTCGCGCTTGAACTGCAGCCAGTCGATGCATTCGGGGTAGGGCGCCATGTGGACTGGCGGCTCGATATCGGCCCATTCGGTGTAGCTGTAGCGATGCCAGGCTTTGGCGAGCACTTTCAGATTGCCGTATTTCTTCTCTAGCCATTTGCGGAAGGCGGCCTTGGCATAGCTGCTGTAATCGACATCGGCGGAATAGTTGACCTCGTTCCAGACGTCATAGCCGTAGATCGCCGGATGGTCCTTGTAGCGGGTGGCGAGTGCGGTCAGGAACTTGCCGGCGGCTTCCTTCACTTCCGGGCAGTTCAGCGTCAGCGCACCGGCGCCGCCGCCATTGTTGGAAAAGCCGCCGGTTGCGGCCGAGACGCCCATATAGGAGCCGAGCTTGGTGCCGTCGGCATTGACCTGCAGCGCATCGGCATATTTGCGCACCGCCCAGTCCGGAACGGCATGAATGAGCTCGGCGATGACGGTCTTGATGCCGTTCTTGGCGGCGAGATCGAGCTGGCGGTCATATTCTTCCCAGTCGTAGACGCCGGGGGCCACCTCGATCGCGCTCCACATGAACCAATGGCGGAAGATGTTGAGGCCATCTTCACCTGCCGTTGTGTAGTCGCGTTCCCAGTCGTCGCGGGGCGGATTGGACTTGCGGAAATAGACCGCTCCGTAGGGGAATTGGATATCGTTTCTGAGCATTGTCCTGTCCTTTTTTATTGATGTCCGGACATGGCTTCGCCGTCCGGAGAAAAGGCTCCGGCAGGAGGCAATCGAAGATGTCGTCCGGGTGTTCTAGGTGGTCCTGATCTAGCGCGGCCCTCCGGCGAGGAGCTCGAGTGTGCGGATAAGGGCGGAATGGTCACGTTCGCCGTCGCCATTGGCGATCGCGGCATTCATCAGTTGCTGGGTGGCGGCCGTGTTCGGCAGCGAAAGGTCGAGTGCGCGGGCGGCATCGACGGCAAGCGTCATGTCCTTGCGGTGCAGGCGGATGCGGAAACCGGGGTCGAAGGTTTCCTTGACCATGCGCTCGCCATGCACTTCCAGAATACGCGAGGCGGCAAAGCCGCCCATCAGGGCCGCGCGCACCTTGGCCGGATCGGCGCCGGCGCGTTTGGCAAAGAGCAGCGCCTCAGAGACGGCTTCGATGGTGAGACCAACGATGATCTGGTTGGCGACCTTGGCGGTCTGGCCGTCGCCGACGCCGCCCACCAGCGTGATGTTCTTGCCCATCTTTTCAAACAGTGGCCTGGCGCGTTCGAAGGCCTGTTCCTTGCCGCCTGCCATGATCGTCAGCGAGGCGGCCTTGGCGCCAACTTCGCCACCGGAAACCGGAGCGTCGACATAATCGCAACCGAGCGCTTCGATGCGCCTGGCGAAGCCCTTGGTGGCAACAGGAGAAATCGAACTCATGTCGATGACCAGCTTGCCCGAGGAAAGGCCGGAGGCTACGCCGTCTTCTCCGAAGAGCACGGCTTCGACGTCAGGCGTATCCGGCAGCATCAGGATGACGATGTCGGAGGCCTCAGCGACAGCCCTGGCGCTATGGGCGGCCTTGCCGCCCTTGGTGACGAGATGCTGGGAGGCTTCCTTCACGCGGCTCAGATGCAGCATGTGGCCGGCATCGATCAGGTGTTCCGCCATCGGGCGGCCCATGACGCCCAGTCCGATAAAACCGATATTCATGTCACGCTCACTTCCGATAGGGTTTCATCCAGGTCAGGCCCTCGCTGGTGCCTGCCTTGGGCTTGTATTCGCAGCCGATCCAGCCATCGTAGCCGAGGCGGTCGAGTTCGGAGAGGATGAAGCCGTAATTGATCTCGCCCGTGCCGGGTTCGTTGCGGCCGGGATTGTCGGCGATCTGCACATGGGCGATCCGGTCCTTGAGCCGGATGAAGGTCGGGATCAGGTCGCCCTGCATGATCTGCATGTGGTAGAAATCATACTGGATATAGAGATTGTCTGAGCCGACCTTTTCAAGGATGCGCTCGGCGTGATCAGTGCTCGACAGGAAGAAGCCGGGAATGTCGCGCAGATTGATCGGCTCGATCAGGAGCTTGACGCCGGCATCGGCAGTGCGCTCAGCGGCATATTTCAGGTTCTCGACCAGTATCTTTTCCAGCGTTTCGGGATCGGCGCCCTTGGGCACGAGACCGGAGATGACGTTGACCTGCGGGCAGGCGAGCGCCTTGGCGTAATCGAGGGCGAGCGAAATGCCGCTGCGGAATTCATCGACACGATCCGGAAGGCAGGCAATGCCGCGTTCGCCGCCGGCCCAGTCACCGGAGGGAACGTTGAAGAGGGCCTGCTTCAGACCATTCGCCTTGAGCGCTTCGGCGACCTTTTCCTTCGGTTCGGCATAGGGGCCGAGATATTCGAGCGCGCCGAAACCATCCTTTGCGGCGGCGGCAAAACGATCCAGGAAAGAAAGATCCTGATAGAGAAAGGAAAGATTGGCGGAAAATTTCGGCACTGGAACATCCTCAGGCATTGGCGGGAGCGATGAAGCGATGCCGGTGCAGCATACGCTTGTCGCGAGGGTCGGGATTGGGAACGGCTGAAATGAGGCTCTTGGTATAGGCTTCCTGCGGCGCGGTGCAGATCTGCTCGGCTTCGCCGAGTTCGACGATCTTGCCACGATGCATGACGGCCACGCGGTCGCAGAAGTAGCGTACCACGGAAATGTCGTGGGAAATGAAGATGAAGCTGAGATTCAGCCGCTGGCGGATATCGAGCAGCAGGTCGAGGATCTGGCTTCGGATGGAGACGTCGAGTGCCGAGGTTGCTTCATCGGCGATGATGATGCGCGGATCGAGCGCGAGCGCCCGGGCAATGCCGATGCGCTGGCGCTGACCGCCGGAAAAGGCGTGCGGATAACGCTCCATGCCCATCGGATCGAGGCCGACGAGGCGCATCAGTTCGGCGACGCGGTCCTCCAACGCCTTGCCTTTGGCGAGGCCGTTGACAACAAGCGGGTCGCCGATCACTTCCTTGACGGTCATGCGCGGGTTGAGCGAGGCGAAAGGGTCCTGAAAGACGAGGCGGACTTCGCGATGGAAATTGCGCAGCTCCTTCTTGCCTAGCTTGGTGACATCGGTTTCACTGCCATTCTTACCTCGGTAGAGGACGGTGCCGGTCGTCGGCTCCACGGTGCGCAGGATCAGACGGCCGAGCGTCGTCTTACCCGAGCCGCTTTCGCCGACGATGCCGAGATTTTCGCCCGGATATAGATCGAAATTGGCATCGTCGACGGCGCGCAGCGTGTTCGCGTTGCCGTGCCAGCCGAAGGTCTTGCCGAGATTGCGCACCGAAAGGATCGGCTGTGGCGCTTCCGACGACAGGGCGATTGCCGGCTGCCTGCCTTCGACATGACGCGTCAGCTTCACCGTCGAAGCCAGCAGCTGGCGGGTATAGAGATGAGTTGCGGCATGATAGATCGCATCGACCGGGCCGCGCTCGACGATGTGACCGAAGCGCATGACGGCGACATCATCGGCCACTTCGGCGACTATGCCCATGTCATGGGTAATGAGCAGCATCGCCATGCCGCGATCGACCTGCAGGCGCTTGATGAGGTCGAGGATTTCGGCCTGCGTCGTCACGTCGAGCGCGGTGGTCGGTTCGTCAGCGATCAGGATATCCGGATTACCGGCAAGGGCCATGGCGATCATGGCGCGCTGGCGCATGCCGCCGGAGAATTCGAACGTATACCGATCGGCCATCTTGTCGGGGTTGGGGATTTCCACCTGACGCAGCAGTTCGACCATGCGGGCACGCGCCGCCTTCTTGTCGAGATTGCTGTGCAGGCGGATCGCCTCGACGATCTGCGAGCCGATCGTGTGGACCGGTGAGAGCGAGCTCATCGGCTCCTGGAAGATGAGGCCGATACGGCGGCCGCGGATCTCCCGCATGGCGCGGCTGCCCGGCGGGAGCGTTGCGATATCTGTGACGTCGCTGCCATTGCGCAGCAGAATGCGGCCGCCGACGATGGTGCCGGGCTTGTCGACGATCTGCAGCAGCGAGCGGGCGGTGACACTCTTGCCCGAGCCGCTTTCGCCGACGAGGCAGAGCGTCTGGCCGCGCTTCAGCTGGAAGCTGACATCTTCGACGGCGTGCAGGATATGCGTGCGCAGCCGGAAATCGATCGAGAGGTTTTCAACCGAGAGAACGACGTCATCAGGAAGATCGGTCATGGCTCCTCCTCAATTGTCATAGGGATCGGCTGCATCGCGCAGGCCGTCACCGAAGAAGTTGAAGGACAGGACGGCAATGACGACCGCGAGCGACGGCCAGATCAGCAGCCAGGGCGCGGTTGCGACCGTGCGGATATTCTGGGCGTCCTGCAGCAGTACGCCCCAGCTGACGACGGGCGGCTTGAGGCCGATGCCGAGGAAGGAGAGGGAGGTTTCAGCGACGATCATCGTCGGCACTGCGAGTGTGACGACGGCGAGAATATGGCTCGTCAGCGAGGGCAGGATGTGGCGGAAGATCAGCCTTGCCTCGCTTGAGCCGTCGAGCTTTGCGGCAGTGACGAAATCCTCGCTGCGCAGCGCCAGGAAACGTCCTCGTACCTCGCGGGCAAGGCTGGTCCAGCCAAGCAGCGAGACGATGATGGTGATGACGAAATAGACGTTGACCGGTGACCAGGTAAGCGGGATCGCCGCCGCCAGGCCAAGCCAGAGCGGGATGGTCGGCATCGCGCTGACGACCTCGATGACGCGCTGGATCAGCGTATCCACCCAGCCACCGTAGAAGCCGGAGATTGAGCCGAGCACCACGCCGAGCACCAGCGACATGGCGACGCCGACGAGGCCGATCGACATGGAAATGCGGGTGCCGTAGATCAGGCGGGTGAGGACGTCGCGGCCGAGGCGGTCAGCGCCGAGCAGATACATGGGATCATTGGGATTAATCGGGCCGAAGAAATGCGTGGTCATCGGGATCAAGCCCCATAGATAATAGGCTTGGCCTTTCACGAAGAAACCGACCGGCACGACCTTGCTGTCGTCGACCACGAAGGTGCGCCTCAGCGCCACCTTGTCGATTTCCACCTTGTAGCCTTTCACATGGAAATTGAATTCCGAGCTGCCATCCGGCTTGGTAACGAAGAAGCTGAGGCCCTGCGGCGGCGCGTAGGTATATTGCGGCTTGGAGGTCGCGGGCAGGGAAGGCGCCAGGAATTCGGCAAAGAGACCGACGAGGTAGAGGAAGAGGATGATCGCACCGGCGACCATCGCCACCTTCTGGCGGATTAGCTTGCCGGCAATCAGCCGCCAGGGACCGATGGCTGCAGTCGATACGGTCTTGCCCTGTTTCAGCGGGCTGATCGAGGGGCCGTCGGCGACGACGTTCAGAGGGCCGGTATGCGTTCCGAATGTTTCGTGCGTCATCGGCGCCTCCTCAATTGAACCGGATGCGTGGATCGAGCAGCGCAAGCAGCAGGTCCGACAGGAGCATGCCGACGAGGGTCAACGCCGAGAGAAGCAGGATGAAACTGCCGGCGAGATACATGTCCTGCGAGACCAGCGCGCGGAAAAGCAGCGGACCTGCGGTCGGCAGGTTCAGGACGATCGCGGTGATCGTCACACCCGAGACCAGATGCGGCAGCACCCAGCCGATCGCCGAGACGAAGGGGTTCAGCGCAATGCGCACCGGGTACTTCATGATCACCTTGTATTCCGGCAGGCCCTTCGCACGCGCGGTGATGACATAGGGCTTGTGCAGCTCGTCCGTCAGATTGGCGCGCAGGATACGGATGAGGGCGGCCGTACCCGAAGCGCCGATGATGATGATCGGGATCCAGAGATGGGCGAGGAAATCGCCGACCTTGGCGAGGCTCCAGGGCGCCTCGACATATTCCGGTGAGTTGAGGCCGCCGACGCTTTGGCCGAGATAACGATAGGCGATGTACATCAGCGTCAGCGCCAGGATGAAGTTCGGCACGGCAAGGCCAATGAAGCCGAAGAAGGTGAAGATGTGATCGCTGATCGAATGGCGGCGCACGGCCGAATAGATGCCGATCGGCAGGGCGACGATCCAGACGAAGAGGAGGCTCAAGAGCGAGATGACCAGCGTCGAACCCATGCGCGCCCAGATGAGGCCGGAGACGGGCTGGTTCCACTCGAAGGACCAGCCGAAATCGCCGCGGCTGACGATGCCCCACATCCATTTGAGATATTGGATGTAGAAGGGGTCGTCGAAGCCGTAGATCTCCTTCAGCCGCTCGATCTGCGCGGGATCGACGGCCTGGCCGCTGTCGCTCATCGTCGCGATCATCGAGGTCAGGTAGTCGCCGGGCGGCAGCTGGATGATCAGGAACGAGATCAGCGACATGCCGAACAGGGTCGGGATCATGTAGAGCACGCGCTTGAAGATGTAACCAAGCATCGGAATGTTTCTCCTCCCGTTGAGAGCGCCCGGTCAGGCGCTTCCTTCGGATCTCCATCCGCCTTCGGCCCCTCCAGGCCGAAAGCGTTCCTCTTAGCCTCGTCCACCTCATTTCCAGGTGAGGTGCAGCACTTCCAGCCGTTCAATGCCCGGCACCTCCACCAGTGCACGGCCATCCTTGACGCTGAAGTCTGCGGCGCGGTCGGTAACGACAAGCCAGGCCTTTGCTACCGATTTGCCCTGAGGAATTTCCACCGAAACAGTCTGGGCCGCCAGAGGGTAATTTTCGCGTATCGGCCCCTTCATCATCATCGGGTTGGTGAGGTTGAAGAGGCTGAGTGCGATGCCTTCGGCATTTTCACGCAGCGCCATGTCTATGACGCCGGGTCCTTCGACGGTGACGCGCGAGGTCTTGCCGAGCGCCCAGCGCACCGCATTGGCAATCAACCTTCCATGATCGACGGCGAAGACTTCCCAGAAGATCTCGCCGATATTCCAGGGAATATAGACCGTGCGACCACCCTTGCCGGTTTCGCGGGCGATCACGCTGGCTCCTTCCGGAGCCTTGCGTGGGTAGACTTCTTCCATCGGCAGATCCGGGAAATCGGGCACATAGAGGAAGGGTGTGGTCGCATTGCCGGTCGCATCGGCATGGATGAGGCGGGTGCCGCCCATGATGCGCTCGGCACCGTCGTAACCCTGATTGATGGGATGGTCACCCGAGAGGGCCACATAGGTGTTCTTGACGATGCCGCGCGGCCCGGAGACGAATTTCGCACCCAGCACGTCAGAGAGGCCGAACTCGCTGCGCTTCTTGCCGAATTCATCGCGCAGCGACGTTTCGTAGGAGGCGACAATGCTGCCGCCGCGCTCCACATAGGCGCGGATCGCCTCGTTTTGAGCATCCGAAAGGCAGGAAGCGTTGGCGAGAATGATCAGCTTGAAGCGGTCGAGATTTTCCTTCGTCAGAACCTGATCGGAGACAAGCTCGAAGGGCAAGCGGGCTTCGACGAGGGCATGGTAGAAACCGAGATCATGCTTCTCGGCGCTGTGTCGCTCTTCCGGCGCCCAGTGGCGGAGCGTGGTCGAGGGGTCGATGACAGCGATTTCGGCCGTCGGTTGCATGCTTTCGAGGACGGGCTCGACGGCAGCCTGTAGGGCAAAGGAATCGGCGACCGGCTCCACCCAGCGCTTGTCCGGCACGACACCATTGAACTTGGTGAACCAGGCATAGAGGCCATGGGCCGTACCATCGTTGATCCAGAGCTGCATCTCTTCGCCCGAGGTGACAGCGTCCTTCCAGCGATATTCCTCCTCAGGACCGATCGAGGTGATGAGGACGACAGGCCGATCGGGGAAGGTGGCGCGGATGCGCTTGCCGTTGCGGCCGGCGGACCAGCCGAGCTCGAGGCCTTTGCGGCCCTGATGGTCGACGACAAGGAAGGGGCAATGTTTGGCGATGACCGAGAGGTCGAATTCCATCAGCGAGGCGCCGCCCATATTCGGGATGAAGCTCGCATGCGGGCGGATCGCTTTGACCGCATCGTCCCATTGCGCGATCATGTCGGTCAGTACGCGGCGGCGCCATTGCAGCCAGGCCTGCCATGCAGGATCCTCGGCATCGGGCTTCTTCGGCAGGGCGTGGCCGAACATATCTTTGAAGCGGCGTGCGCTGTCTTCACTATAGTCGACGCCGTGGCCTTGCCAGCGATTGGCGAAGACGGCGTCGATATCGTATTTGCGGACGATCTCCTTGACCACTTCCGGCATGAAGACGGTGTTGTAATCGCCATAGGCATTGGTGACCCAGACATCGGGATAGGCCCAGTGACGGCGCGGCGTGCCATCGGCATTGATCATCACCCATTCGGGATGGGCCTTGGCGGCGTCGTCATGGATGGCATGCGGGTCGACGCGGGCCATGACATGCATGTCGAGCTTGCGGGCAGCGTCGACGAGCGCGCCAAAGATGTCCTTATCATCAAGATATTTGCTCACATAGTGATAGGGAACTTCGCTCGGATAATAAGCGATGTAGCCGCCGGCGCTGAGGCAGACGGCATTCGATTTCGTGCGCTTGAAGACATCGACCCAGAAGGCCGGATCGTATTTCTCCGGATCGTCTTCCACGAAGGTGAGCTGCGTCCAGCGGGTTGCGGTCTTGAACCAATCTGGCGTGCGCAGCGTATCGGTATTCTGTCTTCTGGCGTCGAGCATCGTCTTCATCCAATCATTGGCAAAAGAGGGGCCGTGGCGCCGACCGGTAAAGCCGGCGCCCGGAATGGGTCATTGCTGTCGCAGGCCATCAGACCTTGTAGAACTGCTCCGGCATGGTGGGAGCGGGTGTCGGCCAGCCGAAGGAATTCGGCATGGTCTTGGTGATGTTCTTCATGTTGTTCTTGACGATGCCGTAGCCATCCGGCGGCAGGGAAATGCCGAAGACATAGAAGTTCTCGGCAGCACCCTGCAGGATCTGCTTCATGATCTCCTGCTGGCCGGCTGGATCGGAGGTCGATTTCAGCTTGTCATAGAGCTCGAGCTGTTTCTTCGTTTCCTCCGGCGGCTCTTCCGCATTGGCATTGTTGCGGTCCAGATACCAGAGCTGCCAGGCCGGGGCATACATGGCATTCGAATCCGTCGGCACGTAGTAGCGCGGGTCGAGCATGGCCGCGACGCCGCCATTGGCGCCGAACTGATGGGCCGTCGCATCGAAATCGCGGCCCTGGCGGACGCGGGTTTCCCAAAGCGAACGGTCCATGGTGCGCATCTGCGCATCGATGCCGACGGCCTGGAACATTGGGATGACCAGCTGGAAGAGATCGAGGAAGACGGCACGCGCCTGGTCGATCTCGAAGATTACCGTCAGGCGGCGGCCCTTCTCGTCCAGACGGAAGTTCTGGTCGTCGCGCTTCGGGATCAGCGTGTCGAGCATCGCATTCGCCTTGTCGACATCGTAGCTCGTGAACTGTGTGGCGAGCTGCTCGTTGTAGAGCGGATCACCCTGCTTGATCGAAGGCTGGGCGGGAGCGCCCTGGCCGACGAGCACGGCATCGATGAGCGATTGGCGATCGAGCGCCATGGAGAGCGCGGCGCGGAAATCCTTGTTTCGGAAGAGCTTTCGCTTGGTCTCGTCGTTGTGGTTCAGGTTGAAGATGAAGTTCATCACATTGGCTTCGGTCGAAGTCAGCGTGTAGAAATCATATTTGCCCTGTTCGCGGGCATCGTAGAGCACCGACTTGTTGTTCGGTGTGGCGATATACTGGTCCATCAGGTCGATTTCGCCCTGCATGGCCTTCAGGAGCAGCACCTGCGGATCGGCGACCATCTGGTAGACGATGCGGTCCATATAGGGGAGCTGGTTACCCTCCGTATCCACCTTCCAGTAGAAGGGGTTGCGTTCGGCAATTGCGCGTTCGGTATTTTCACCGGGCGCTGTCGTGAACATCCAGGCATGCAGGCAGGGCTTCTTCGAGGAGTTCAGGAAGAAGGCGTTGTCGTCCTGGAAGCCGGAGGCGGACTGGAAGGCGGCGATCCAGGTTTCGAAACCGCGTTCCTTGGCAAGCTCGTCGGCCTTCGGGTTATAGTCGATATGGAACTGCTCGAGGTAATGTTTGGGGCAGCGGGTCGTGTGGTCACTATTGGCCCAGGCGACCTGAAGCGGGAACATACCGTTAGGTTTCGCGAAGGTAACTTTAAACGTCTGTTCATCGACGATTTCGAGCTTCGCCGGCTTGCCGGCAGTTTTCCAGTGGCCCTGGCCGTTCACGGCAACGCGCTTGTCGGTCAAGATGGTGTCGTACCAGAATTTTACGTCCGCCGTGGTGTATGGCTGACCGTCCGACCACTTCATGCCCTTGCGCAGGCGGATGGTATATTCCGTAGAATCCGCATTGCCGTCGAAGGCTTCGGCGACGTTCAGCGTTACGCCGGACCAGTCGGGCGTATAACGCAACAGCGGTTCGTAGGCCTGATAGCGGAACAGCATTGACAGCGAACCGCCGCCCACGAGCGCCATATTCCAGTCACCGCCGTGTTTGCCGACGCTTTCGATCGGCTTGATGACGAGCGGATTTTCCGGCAGCCGGTCCTTCAGGGCCGGCAGCGCGCCGCTTGAAACTTTCTCCTTCAGAATGTCCGCTTCCTTGAAGTCGGCGGCGAAGGCCGGCAGAGCCGGCAGGATCAGGACGGCCGAAGTCCCGGCCAGAAACGCACGACGTTTCAGCTTGATCATAGGGTTCTCCTCCAAAAATCCTCAGCCCTTATCGTTATTTTTGGTTTCAGGCCGGGATAACGGAAAGAATGCATTTGGATATTGTTAGGTAAAGCGTTATGTTTTGTTAGTGCAAGAATTTGCAATTTCGGTAGGGACGGTGTAGCGAAGCGCTCCAAATGCCGGACGGGAAATCGAGGTGTAGAGTGGGAAGCAGGGGGCGAGTTACCTTACAGACGATCGCGCGGGAGGTCGGCCTCTCGAAATATGCGGTGTCGCGCTCGCTGGCAGGCAAGAGCGGCGTCAGCGAGGAGACACGCGCGCTGATCCGCGCGACGGCCGAGCGGCTGGGCTATACGCGTCCTGCCGGCCAATCGCAGACGAACGATATCGCCGTCGTCTTCCACGATCTCGATGCCGTCAACAGCGAACTCTATATGCAGATTCAAAATGGTGTGCAGCGTGAGGCGCATCGTCTTGGTATGGCCCTGCGGATCCGCTGGACCCACAGTGCCGGTCAGCTGGAAGAGCTGGGGCGCTCCTGCGCCGGTCTGCTGCTGGTCGGCCCGCATGATCGGGAGGCGATCGTGGCGGCAACGGCCACCGGAGTTCCCATTGTGCGTTTCGGCTGGGTCGATCCGCTGGAGCAGGCCGATCAGGTTACCGGGACTGACCATGAGGCGGGGCAGGCGGTCCTGCAATATCTTATCGAGCTCGGGCACCGATCGATCGCCTATGTCAACGGCACGCCCGGTTTCCGAGGCCGCCGCGAGCGGTTCTATGGGGCGCGGGAGATTGCCGAACGCTGCGAGGACGTTTCGCTGCATGTGTTGCGGTTCGATGAGCAGATCGGTTTCGGCGAAGTCTTCCGGGACCTTAAAGCAAAAGGCATCCATCCGACGGCCTTCTTTTGCGCTCATGACGGACTGGCGCTGACGGTGGTTTCCGAGCTGCTGGGGCAGGGTTATCGTATTCCCGACGATGTCTCGGTCGTCGGTTTCGGTGATTTCTCGCCGGCTACGCAGATTTCGCCGCCGCTGACGACGGTGAAGATGGAAGGACAGGAAGGCGGGGCCGTCGGCCTCCGGCTGCTCCTGGAACGTATCGAAAATCCGCGCCTGCCCGGCATGCCTGCCCGACGCGTAATGATTGCCTCTCGCATCATCGAGCGTCGCTCGGCGGGTCCTTGCAAAGTGCCGGCGGAGATCGATCCGGGAAAGCATGAGCCGGAACGCGTTCAAGGCGGAAGCGCGCTCGTCAGATGATCAGGCGGGCGCGAGCGATGGCCGTCGGCTGAACGGCTGATATCAGTCCATCGTCGCGATTGCTGCCCTGACTGCATCTGCACCGGGTCTCGTCGGCTTGTATTCCAGTCCTACGGCGCCGGTGTAACCGTTGGCAAAAATCCAGTTCAGGCGGTGGGCGAGATCGATGGTGCCGGTGCCGGGCTCGTTGCGGCCGGGATGATCGGCGACGTGGACGTGGAAAACACTGTTGATGCGGCCGGCCAGAACGTCTTCCGTACGCTCGTCCATCACGGCGGAATGGTAGATATCGTAGACGACGCCGATTTCCGGGCAGGCGACATCATCGACAATATCCAGCCCCTCGCGGGTGGAATCGAGGAAATAGCCGATATGGTCGATGCGGATATTGAGCGGTTCGACACCGAGGCGCACGCCGCTGTCCTTCAAGATGTCGGCGCCGGCCCGCAGCGTTTCGGTAAGCGCCTTGCGCTGTTCATCCCGCGTGAAGCCTGCAAGGTCGTCGCCGGCCTGCGCGATCAGGACGGGCGCGCCGAGGCGTGTTGCGACGGCAACGGAATCGGCAAGGCCTTTCAGCCAGGTTTCCCGATTGGCGGCATTGGTAAGCGCAATCATCGGCTCGGCGACAAGGCTCGTCACCTTGAGGCCGGTTTCCTTCACTGCGGCTTGGATCGCGCCGAGGTCCTTATCCGTCCATCGCCAGAACTCGATGGCCTTGAGGCCCGCGGCATGGGCACGACGGATGCGATTAGCGAAATGATCGCCTTCTTCGGCAAACAGCCATTCGATGCAAGCTGAATAAAGTCGCATGAAAATTCCTCCACTATGCCTGCAGGCATGCGACAGATCGCAGCCTGCGGCAAGAGGGATCGGTTTCTGGCGCCGATGATTTTCCGTCACGGCTTGACGGGTAGAACCAATGCCGGAAGAGTTGGCGGATCGGCCGGAGCTGCCGGCCGCATTCGGGAGGATTTCATGGATCTGGGATTGAAGGGAAAGACTGCGGTCATCACTGGCGGCTCCGTCGGCATCGGGCTTGCCATTGCCGAAGGGCTGGCGGCCGAGGGTGCCAATCTCATTTTGTCTGCGCGTGGACGCGAGCGGCTGGATGCCGAAGCCGTGCGCATCGCTGAAAAATATGGTGTCAGTGCCATTGCGGTCGAAAGCGATGTGGCGACTGTTGAAGGTACGGAGGCGATCATCGCGGCGGCAGCCGAACGTGGTGGAGCGGATATTCTCATCAACAATGCCGGCACCGGCTCCAACGAGACGGTCATGGAGGCGCCCGACGAGAAGTGGCAGGCGTATTTTGATCTACATGTGATGGCCGCCGTGCGCCTTGCCCGTGGAATTGCGCCGCAGATGAAGAAGCGCGGCGGAGGAGTGATCCTTCACAATGCCTCGATCTGCGCCGTGCAACCGCTCTGGTACGAGCCGATCTACAATGTCACCAAGGCGGCGCTGATGATGTTTTCCAAGACGCTTTCCACGGAGCTTGTGAAGGACAAGATCCGCGTCAACTGCGTCAATGCCGGCCTAATCCTGACACCCGACTGGATCAAGACCGCCAAGCAACTGACAGCCGAAACCGGTGGTGACTGGGAGGGCTATCTACAGAGCGTGGCGGATGAACATGCCTCTTCCAAGCGTTTCGGTACGCCGGAGGAACTTGCGAACTTTTTCGTCTTTCTGTGCTCAGACCGTTCGAGCTATAGCATCGGTTCTACCTATTTCGTCGATGGCGGCATGCTGAAAACGGTCTAGCTCCCGCGATTTCCGGTCCCGTATCAGCCTGTTGGTGTGGGACCGGCATTAAACTTCAGAAGACTTCGGAAGAGCGGTTTCGCGGCAACATAAATCGCCAAAATAACCTATAAAAACGGGTTATTTTGTTGTCTCTTCATGGTTTTGACTCTATTTGCTTGTTATTACAGAAGCACAATACCGCGAAGTGCAGGGCGATCGAGATGTTGACGAAAAAGGGAAAATACGGATTGAAGGCGCTGGTTGATCTGGCGCGGCTGGCGCCGGGCGAGACCGCCTTCATCAACGATATCGCCTCGCGCAACAACATTCCGAAGAAGTTTCTCGATACGATCCTGCTCGAACTGCGCAATGTCGGCATCTTGCGATCGAAGAAGGGGCCGGGCGGTGGCTATTCGCTCTCGCGGCCTGCGTCGGAGATCCGCATCGGTCACGTCATCCGCACGCTGGACGGGCCGCTTGCGCCGATCCGCTGTGCCAGCCGCACGGCCTACGAGGCCTGCGACGACTGTGCCGATCCCGAGACCTGTCAGGTGCGGCGCTCGATGACCGAAGTCCGGGACGCGATCGCCGCCATTCTCGACAATATGACGCTCGAACAGTTTGTTGCCGGTGGCGGTATCGAAACTGTCGAGGAAAAGCTACCGGTTTCTGCCGCGAGCTGATCCGCTCCCTTTGATTTCACGCAATTCCGAACACAAAAGCGCTGCGCACTTTTGCCGGAGTTGCTTCAGCTTTCCCTGATTTTCCGGGCATGCGCGCCCGCTGCGTTCAGCAGCGGCTCGTGCTGGATCGCCATGTCGTGGATGCGGGCGTTCCGCCAGTGACGGTCGAGGTTGAGCGCTATGCTACCCGTTGCGCCCCGAGCCAGTTCGAAGAGAGCATTTGCCGTGGCCAGCGCCACCTCGGTTGCCGTGAGGCAGGCGGATGAGGCGGAGAAATAGGCTTCCGCCATGGCTGCCTCGGCGGGGCTTACCTGGGCGATATCAAGTTTGCGGCCGGCCTGTTCCAGCGCTCCGGTCGCGGTTTCGATACGGATTGCGTGCTCGCCGATTTTGCTGGAGAGGGCAGAGGGGTCCTTCGCCATGACAAGCAGGTCGGAAAAGGCGGCGCGGGCTATGCCGAGACCGACGGCTGCCTGCAGCAGAAGGCCCAAGGATTTTTCCGTGGTGCGATCGCCGGATAGGGTTGCGGTAACCGTATCGGCATTCATATGTAGCTTGCCGGCAATCAGCGTTGCCGTGCCGTTGGTGCGCAGGCCGAAGGCGTCCCAATCGTCCACCGCCTGCAATTCGTCGCTGTCACGCTGCAGATACAACGTCACCCTGCTGCCGCCGGGATCGATCGCTGCTGCGGCGATCCAGTCGGAGAAAAGGATGGCGGCTGCCTGTTCCGACCGGCCTGTCAGGCGAAAGCCGGAGCCTTCGGCAAGGAGGCTTGCCTGATCGCTAAAGCGGGTGGCGGCAAAACGGTCGCCGTCCAGTGCGCGGGCAAAGAGGATGCTCTTCAACTCTTCCGAAGGCTGGTTGCGCAGCCCTTCCAGCACGCGGAAGTGAGGTGCCAGCACGTTGCCGACCGAGGCGTCGCTTTCGGCGATGATGGCGACGATCTCGGCGAGCAGAGCGTTCGAAATATCGAGCCCCTGATATTCCGGGGGCACGGTGATTGCCGTCAGGCCGGATTGCGAGAGCGTGTCGAGCTCGGCATTGGGCATGAGGCGGTTGATGTCACGCTCGTTTGCCTGCCGGCGAAAGGCGGCCGCAAGCTCGCGGGCCGTGGAAACGGCTTCTTCCTCGGTCTCGATGCGGTGCGCCGGAGGGCGCACATTGTCGTGCAACTGCGATACGGTGCCCATCTGCCACTCTTTTCTAATGTTAAAAAAGTGCGCGATTGCATCGGCTTGCGTAAGGCCGGTTTTTCCACAAAAGCCTGGCCGGCCGAATTTTCTTACCAGCTTGATCGCCTTGCCGTATACTCTAGTTATGGTTAAGGGACGGCCAACTGATCAGGAATGATGATGAGCGATTCTCTTGCACGAAGCCGCGAGGGTTCGAAGGCTGGACGTCAGCCGCGTCCGCGCGTGAGCATGGATATAGCCGAAATCCCGACCTATGCCATCGGCGACGTGCACGGTCGTCTCGACCTGCTGCAGAAAGCGGAAGAGGCGATCGTGCGCGATGCCGAGCATCTGCCGGGCACCAAGCTCATCGTCATGCTCGGCGATTATATCGATCGCGGCCCTCAATCGGCGCATGTCCTCAGCCATCTCATGGATCCGGCGCCCGAAGGCTTCGAGCGCATCTGCCTTGCCGGCAACCATGAGATCGTCATGCTCGACTATATCGACGGCTGGGCATCCTATGACGACTGGATGACCATGGGTGCCGCCGAGCTTCTGCGATCCTACGGTCTCGATCCCGATCATCTGCCGCTTGTCTTCCGCTCTGGCGCGCAACTCGACGCCTTCATCCGCCAATCGCTGCCGCATACGCACATCGACTTTATCCGCGCCATGCCGATCATGCTCGATACGCCTGACGTCGTCTTCGTGCATGCCGGTATCGATCCGCGCGTGACGCTTGAAGAGCAAGCGGATGACGACCTGGCCTTCATCCGCCAGCGTTTCCTGGAAAGTCCACTGCCGCTGCCGAAACTCATCGTGCACGGACATACGCCCGGCGACCAGCCGGATGTGCAGCCGATGCGGCTGAACCTCGATACCCGCGCCTTCAGGAGCGGCAAGCTCTCCGTCGCCCGCTTCTGGCAGGGGCAGGTTCACCTCTTCTCCACTTGAGCCCCAGAGTATTTCCGTTTTTCTTCGAAACACGAAATGCTCTATATCCTTGTTTTCACGCAATTCCGGACGCAAAACGCTCAAGCACTTTTGCTGCTGGAATTGCTCTAGGCCACGGTTTCCTCGGCATCTGCATGAACAGCCGGCTCTTCCGCCGGCTTTTTGCGCCAGCGGCGCAGCACGACGTAGAAGACCGGCGTCAGGAACAGGCCGAAGATCGTTACACCCAGCATGCCGGAGAACACGGCGGTGCCGAGCGACTGGCGCATTTCGGCGCCGGGGCCGGTGGCGATGGCAAGCGGCAGGACGCCGAAGATGAAGGCGAAGGCCGTCATTAGGATCGGGCGCAGGCGAAGATGGCTCGCCTCGATTGCGGCATCCACGACGCTCTTGCCCTCTTCTTCTGCCTGTCGTGCAAACTCGACGATCAGAATGGCGTTCTTGGCCGCAAGGCCGATCAGGACGATCAGGCCGATCTGGGTGAGGACGTTGTTGTCCATCCCCCTCAGCGATACGCCGATCAACGCGGCGAGCACGGCCAGCGGAACGATGAGGATGATCGCCAGAGGCAGGACCCAGCTTTCATATTGTGCCGCAAGTGCAAGGAAGACGAAGATTACCGATAGGGCGAAGATATACACCGCCGTATTGCCGGTGTGGGTTTCCTGATAGGCAAGTTCCGTCCATTCAAAGGTCGTTCCCGGCGGCAGGATCTGCCCCGCCAGCGCTTCCATCTTCTTGATGGCATCGCCGGTCGATGTGCCGGGCGTCGGATTGCCCTGAAGCGGCACCGAGACATACATGTTGTAGCGCTGGACAAGTGCCGGACCGCTGGAATCCTGGATATCCATCAGGGTGCCAAGCGGAACCAGCGCGCCGGTTGCCGATCGAACTTTCAGCGCGAGGATGTCGTCCCTGTCCATGCGGTATTGCCGGTCGGCCTGGGCGCGAACCTGGTAGACGCGCCCGAACGCATTGAAGTCGTTCACATAGGCGACACCAAGGTTGATGGACAATGCGTTGAAGATGTTGGGAATCGGCACGTTCAGGAAACGTGCCTTGTCGCGATCGATCGCCAGGAAATATTGCGGGCTCGCATCCGAGAATGTCGTGAAGACGCCGGTCAGGCCGGGAGTTGTTGCAGCGGCACCCATCATCTGGCGGGCCAGACCAAGAACGCGCGTCATATCCGCGTTTTCAAGATCCAAAACCTGCATCTTGAAGCCACCGGAATTGCCGACGCCGCGCACGGATGGCGGCGGGATGGCAATGATAAAGGCCTCCTGGATGCTCTGCAGCTTGCCGTAGAGTTCGCCGATGATCTTGTTGGCGGTTTCGCCGCCTTTCTCACGTTCGGCAAAGGATTTGAACGGGACGAAGACGACGCCGGCATTTGAAGCATTGGTGAAGGTCGCCCCGCTGAAGCCGGCAAATTGCACGGCATTGCCGACACCGGGCACCGTGCGGGCGATCTCGCCCACCTGTTTGACGACGGCGTCGGTACGCGCCAGCGAGGCACCGTCCGGAAGCTGGATGACGACGATCGCATAACCCTGGTCCATGGTCGGGATGAAGCCCGAGGGAACCTTCTGTCCCATATACCATGTCGCTCCGAGCAGGCCGACGAAGACAATAAGCGAAGCTGTCAATCCTACCCAACTGCTGACGAGATGCCGGACGATCCAGGAATAGCCAGAGCTCATTCGATCGAATCCGCGATTGAAGCCATTCGCAAGCCCGCTTCCCAACTGGGAGAAGATATTCTTGCGCTTAGCTTCGTGATCGTGGGCTTTCAGCAAAATGCCTGCGAGCGCAGGTGAGAGGGTCAGCGAATTCAATGCGGAGATTGCCGTGGTAACTGAAATCGTCACCGCAAACTGCTTGTAGAACTGACCGGAAATACCGGGAATGAACGCTGTCGGCACGAACACCGCAATCAACACCAACGAGATGGCGACGACGGCCGTTCCAACTTCGTCCATCGTGACGTGCGCGGCCTGTTTCGGGGTCATGCCGCGCGCCAGGTTTCGCTCGACGTTTTCCACGACCACGATTGCATCGTCGACGACGATACCGATCGCCAGGACAAGGCCGAACAGCGTCAGCATATTGAGCGAGAAGCCGAAGGCGAGTAGCACGGCGAAGGTACCAATCAGCGACACGGGGATGGCGATGATCGGAATGATCGCCGTTCGCCAGGATTGCAGGAAGACGAGGACGACGATTGCCACGAGGATCGCCGCTTCAGCGATGGTCCTATAGACCTCATAGATCGAATCCGAGATGAATTCGGTCGTATCATAGATGATGCGGTACTCCAGACCCGGCGGGAAATTCTGCGAAAGATCCTTCATGATGCCCTGGATCTGATGGGCCGTATCCAGCGCGTTGGTTCCCGGTCGGGCGAAGATGCCGAGAGCAACCGCGGGGTCGTTGTTGAGATAGCTGTTGGTGACGTAGTCCTGTGCTCCGAGTTCGATACGGGCAATATCCTGCAGGGCCACAAGCCGGCCGGTGGCCGTCGATTTCACGATGACGTAGCGGAACTGGCGCACATCCGAGAAACGTCCGTCCGTTCGTACCGTATATTCGAACGCATTCTTGCCGGTGACAGGTGGGGCGCCAATCTTGCCGCCCGATACCTGGACGTTCTGGTCTCTCAATGCGGCGACGACGTCATCGGATGTCATTCCGTAGGCGGAAAGCTTTTCCGGATCCAGCCAGATTCGCATCGAATATTGGCGTTCGCCGAAGAGCTGCACGTCGCCGACGCCGTCAAGGCGGACAAGAACGTCGCGTATGCGGTTGCGGGCGTAGTTCGAGACGTAGAGCTGGTCATAGCGGTGCGACGGCGACAGCAGGTGCACCACCATCATCAGGTCAGGCGAGCTTTTATCGGTGGTCACGCCGAGCCGCTGGACTTCGTCGGGAAGGCGGGGCAGGGCGATGGAAACGCGGTTCTGGACGAGCACCTGAACCTTGTCGAGATCGGTGCCGAGCTTGAAGGTGATCGTCAGCGACATGGCGCCATCGGCGCTGGAGTAGGAAGACATATAGAGCATGTCTTCCACGCCGTTGATCTGCTGTTCGAGCGGGGTCGAAACCGTATCGGCGATCGTCTGCGGGTCGGCGCCCGGATAGGAGGTGCGCACGACAATGGTCGGCGGCGCGATCTCCGGATATTGGGAAACCGGCAATTGCGTATAGGCGATGCTGCCGACCACGAGAAGAACGATCGAGATGACGGCCGCAAAGATCGGCCGGTCTACGAAGAAGTGAGCAAATCTCATTGGCTGCTCTCCGCACCGGCGGTTTCAGGCGCAGCGTCCGTGCGCTCCTTCGGCAGTTCGGTCATCTGAGGCGTGACCTTTGCACCGGGCCGGGCGCGTATCAGGCCGTTGACGATGATCGTCTCGGTGCCGTCGAGGCCCTCGCGAATGACGCGGTAGCCATAGAGCCGCGGACCGGGCCGCACGGGCTTGGTAGAAACAGTACCGTCAGCGCCGACGACATAGACAACACGCTCGTTCTGGTCAGAGCCGATCGCCTCGTCGGGGACAAGAATGGCCTGATAGGTGTTCGAGGCTGCGACCTGGATGCGGCCGAAGAGGCCGGGCTGAAGGACGAGATCGGGGTTGGGGAAGCGGGCACGCAGACGAATGGTGCCGCTCTCATTGTCGATCCGGTTCTCGGCGAAATCGAGTTTTCCCTTGAATGGCTTGGCGTTGGGATCCGAGATCGTGACCATGACGTCCAGCCCGCCGCCGCCTTGCTGGAGATCCTTGCCGAGTTTGCGTGCCGTGTCGGCGAAATTCAGCAGCCGGCGCTCATCGACGTCGAAATAGAAATCGATCGGGTCGAGGGAAACGATCGTCGTGAGCACGGTCTGGTCGGTCTGCACGAGGTTGCCGGCGGAGATCAGGCGGCGGTCGATGCGTCCGCTGAGCGGCGCGGTGATCTCGGTATATTCCATGTCGAGCGTCGCGCGATCGGCTGCGGCTTGCGCGCCGCGGACATTGGCCTGGGCCGAATCGAATTCGCGGCGGCGATCATCCAGTGTCTGCGCCGACTGGCTGCCGCTCGAAGCGAGCGACTGCGCACGTTTATACTGCGCGTCGGCAAAGACCAGTGCCGATTTCGACGCTTCGAGCGCGGCGTTGGCCTGATTGAGCGCGGTGACGAACGGGCGCTGATCGATGACGAAGAGGCGGTCGCCCTGTTTCACCAGAGCGCCGTCGGTGAAGTCGATCTCCTGGAGGTAACCACCGACGCGCGAGCGGACGGAAACCTCATCGACAGGTTCGAAGCGGCCGATGAACTCATCATTGTCGACCACATCGCGCACGACGGGTTTGGCAACGGTGACGGGAGGGGGAGCAGGCGCCTGCTGTGCCTCAGCGATAAGCGGCAGGAAGGCCGCGAAGCAGCCGAGCGCCAGTGTCTGTCGAAGTGAATAAGCCATTCCGGTCCCCCTTGCGGGCGGCCGAATGCAGCCGCCTGAACCTATGCCTGAGATAAGCTGTTCATGCCTGCTGGAACGAAAGCATGAGCCTTCGTCCTAAGTCCGAATTCTACTCATGCGCGGCTGCCGGGAAGATGACAGGTACAAGCCAGCACCTCGAAATCAACCGGAGGGAGAAATCCGCTTCTCCGTAACCCTCTGAAGAGAGACTATAAACGGGAGAATCCAAAAATTGCAAATGCCAATTGACTGCACCGGCTTGGGTTCCCCAGGCATCGGCTTCCCACCCGTGCGTCGCTTCCGGGTGCTGTGAAGGCAAGCTCCCGGCCATGTTTCAATCTTTCGGAAAGCCAGACGAAAGCTCTGCCCAGTCCTGTGCTGCGGCATTTTGGCCGCAAGTGCGGAATCTTGCGGCTGCATCCTTGTGCGATGTACATGCTTAATATATCTACAAATATCATAAGGGTGCTCATTACTAGCTGGCGAAGGTATATGACCAACAAGCCAACACTCGGTTTTCTTTTGCACGACGTGGCCCGTCTGCTGCGCAAGCGGTTCGAGCAGCGCGCAAAGGACCTTGGGCTGACGCGGTCTCAGTGGCAGACGCTTGCCTATCTCGCCAACAACGAGGGCATCCATCAGAGCGGGCTTGCCGAGATCCTCGAAATCGAACCGATCACGCTGGTCCGCATCCTCGACAAGCTTGCCGAGCGCGGCCTGATCGAACGCCGCCAGCATCCGACAGACCGGCGCATCTGGCTGCTCTACATGCGTGAAGCAGCTCATCCGATTCTCGCCGAAATGCGAGAGATCGGCGACGTGACCCGCGGCGAGGCGCTGGAAAGCATCACGCCCGAACAGCGCGACCAGCTTTTCTACATCCTATCCGTAATGAAGACGAATCTGGTGCAGGCGTGCCGGTCTCCGGTCGCCGATAATGAGACGAAACATGGCTGATCAATCCCCCCTGCGCGTCGTGTCCGACGCGAATGCCAAGAACCCTGTCGAAGAGAAAGAAATTCCCCAACAACCGGAAACGGTGGCTGAGGCGCCTTCATCCAATTCAGCGCCCGCGGCTGCCGCGGTGGCTGCGCCTGGCGGCAATAAGGTCCGCCGCCGGCGCAGCTTCACCCGACCCCTCCTCTTTGCCCTGCTGCCCGTCGCGCTCGTCGTCGGCGGCTACTATTACGTCAACGGCGGCCAGATCATGTCGACCGACAACGCCTATATCCAGGCGGATATGGTGGGTATCACGACCGACGTTTCCGGTCTCGTCGACCAGATCAACGTGCATGAGAACGAGCAGGTCAAGGCGGGGCAGGTGCTCTTCAGCCTGCGCTCGGATTCCTTCAAGATTGCGCTCGACGGCGCCAAGGCGCAGCTCGGAGCGCAGCGCAACCAGATCATGAACCTCAAGGCCAGCTATCAGCAGTCGCTTGCCGAGATCACGCAGGCTGAAGCCGATCTGCCTTACTACCAGGATCAGTTCGACCGGCAGCAGAACCTCGTCAACAACGGCAGTGCGACGCAATCGGCCTATGATGAGGCCAAGCACAATCTCGAGGCCGCGCAGCAGAAGGTTTCCGTCGCCAAGGCGGAAGCCGCAACGACGCTTGCCCAACTTGGCGGCAATGCCGACCAGCGGGTCGAGGAAAATCCGCTGTACCTGCAGGCCAAATCGCAGGTCGACAACGCTCAGCGCGAGCTTGATCACAGCGTCGTCAAGGCACCCTTCGACGGCATCGTGACCAACGTCAACGCGCTTCAGGTCGGCTCCTACCTCCAGGCTTCGCAGCAGGCCTTCTCGCTGGTTTCGACCTCGCATCTGTGGATTGCCGCAAGCCCGAAGGAAACCGAGCTCACCTACGTCAAGCCCGGTCAGTCGGTCGATATTTACGTCGACACCTATCCGGGAGTCCTGTGGAAGGGCAAGGTCGAGAGTATCAGCCCGGCATCCGGCTCCTCCTTCTCGCTGCTGCCGGCACAGAATACGACCGGCAACTGGGTAAAGGTCGTGCAGCGCATTCCGATGCGCGTCAGCATCGACGACTCTCAGGGCAAGCCGCCACTCCGTGTCGGCATGAGCACGGTCGTCGATGTCGATACCGGCCATGCGCGCGGCCTGCCTGATTTCGCCAACAATCTTCTGGGCCAGGCCAAGAGCCAAGAGTAACGGCCATGAGCAATGCTCCTGCATCACCGGCAACCCCGGTTGCCAATCGCGGCGCGATCACGGCCTGCGTTATTCTCGCCGTTATCATGCAGGCACTGGATACGACGATCGCCAACGTGGCGCTGCCCTATATCCAGGGCAGCGTTTCGGCTTCCGCCGACCAGATCAATTGGGTCTTGACCTCCTACATCGTCGCGGCCGCGATCATGACGCCGCCGTCGGGCTTTCTTGCCGCCAAGTTCGGCCGCAAGCGCGTGCTGTTGACGGCGATCGTCGGCTTCGTCGTCGCCTCCGTGCTTTGCGGTCTGGCGCAGTCGCTGCCGCAGATCGTTGCCTTCCGCCTGCTGCAGGGCCTGTTCGGCGCTTCGCTGGTTCCGCTTTCCCAGGGCATCCTTCTCGACATCTATTCCGTCGAGGAGCGCGGCTCGGCCATGGCCCTATTCGGCGTCTCGGTCATGGTCGGGCCGGTTCTGGGTCCTGTCATCGGCGGCTGGCTGACCGACAATATCAGCTGGCGCTGGGTCTTTTACATCAACATTCCGATCGGCGCGCTCGCCTTTGCCGGCATCGTCATATTCGTCTCGGAGACGAAGAGGGATGCGCTCGCCAAACTGGATTGGTTCGGCTTCGGGATGATGAGCCTGTTTATCGCTTCGCTGCAGCTTTTCCTCGACCGCGGCGAGCAGCTCGACTGGTTTTCCTCCGGTGAGATCATGATCGAAGCGATCATCTGCGCCGCGGCCTTCTATCTGCTCCTGGTGCATACGCTGACGGCGGAGAAATCCTTCGTCAATCCGCGGCTGTTCCTCGACCAGAATTTCACAGTCAGCATGATATTCATCTTCGTGATCGGCATCACCTATCTCGCCTCGCTGGCGCTGATGACGCCGTATCTGCAGACGTTGATGGGCTATCCAGTCATCACCGCGGGCATCGTCATGGGACCGCGCGGCCTCGGCACCATGCTCTGCATGTTCATCGTCGGCCGGCTGATCGGCAAGGTGGACACGCGCTGGCTGCTGCTGCTCGGTCTCGGCCTGACGGCCTGGGCGATGTACGACATGACCGGCTGGACGCCTGATGTGTCGCAGTGGACGATCGTGTCGGTCGGCTTCGTCCAGGGTGCCGGCCTCGGTTTCCTCTTCGTGCCGCTGACGACAATTGCCTTTGCGACGCTGCCAGCCCAGATGCGCGGCGACGGAACGGGCCTTTACAATCTGTCGCGTAACATTGGCTCCTCGGTCGGCATCTCAATCGTCTCGGCGCTGATCGTCGAGAACACGCAGAGCAATCACGAGTCGATCGCGGCCTATGTGACGCCGTTCAACCACGCCTTCAATGCGACGGCGGCGCAGGGCCTGAGTCCTTTGACGGCGATCGGCCGTGCGGCGCTCAATGACGTCATCACGCTGCAGTCGACCATCATCGCCTATATGGACGACTTCAAACTGCTGATGCTGATGTCGCTTGCCGTCATGCCGCTGGTGCTGCTGCTTCGCAAGCCGAAGGCCGCGCCGGCCGTGGACCACAGCGCCGTTATGGAATGACAGTGAAGGTCCGCCATTAGCGGAACGGCTTGCTCAGATATCGCGATCCCTGAATGCCGAAGCGCCACGGTGCTTCGGCATTTTTCGTGATGCCTATGCGCTTGCCTGAGACGATTGGTACGGGCGCAGACGGTGAGATCGCGTAAGGCGGCTTGTCGAGCGTCCGGTCGTTGATGGCTATATCGATGCCGAGTGCCTGGCAGAGCTTGCCGGGGCCGCTGCAGAGTTGCGCCAGCGCATCGGTGCCACGCCGCTCCATCATGGCCGGCAAGCCGATTTCCGGCTCCAGGGCACGGATCAGTACCGCCGAGCCCGGTGAGCAGACGAAGTTCAGGCACCAGTACATGCCGTAGATGCGGTAAATATAGACATTGCCCGGACGGCCATACATAGCGCCGTTGCGCTTGGTCGGGCCGCGGAAACTGTGGGAGGCCGGGTCGTCAGGGTAATAGGCTTCCGTCTCGGTGATCCGCCCGCCGGCATCATTGACTGTGAGGTGGCAGCCGAGCAGGTCGCGGGCGACCTCGATCGCATCACGTTCAAAGAAATGGCGCAGGCTTTCCCCGGCAAGCGGGCCGGCGCCGATCGCGCCATTGATCATGTCGGTTGTCATGAAGAGTGCCGATAACATCCTCTTTGCTCATCCACCACCCGGAACAATGATTTGCCGGCTGGCGTTTGGAACACAAGCCAACAATTGCAGGGAGATGGATCATGGATGATCTCAAGCTCTATCGGCTGGTGCCTATCGCTGCTCCTGATGATTCCAACTGGGATCTTGCGCCATCCCATGGTGTGGTCGTCGTTGCCGCGCTGACACCTGGCGATGCACGCCTGGTTGCTTCGGAAGCCGAGCTCGATTTCCTGGAAATCGATGGTTCGCCGGCGGAGGACAAGTCGACAAAGAATGCGAGCGCGTTCCGCAACGAAAGGCTCTATACCGTCATCGAAGAAGCGGCGCACACTGATATCATCGAGCGCGGCGTTGTGCGCGGAGAGGTCCGCGTCGACAATATCATCTCGACACAGATCTAGTGGCCGGCATTGGGATCGCGTATCGAAATCGACGAACTGGTGACGGAAACCGGATCGCTGGCCGGGAAGGAATCTTCCAGGCCTTCCTGCAACTCTTCTTCAAGGACCGCTGCATCCTTGCTGCGGGCGCCGTCACCGTGAATGGGTTCGAATGCGGAAGAAAGCAATGCTTTTGCCCTGGCGATGGCGTTTTCGTGCCTGAGATCGGGGGCGTTGCGCAGCGTGACTGCAATCCTGTCTTCACCCTCGTTGCCGAACTCGACGACGAAGCCCTCATCCGTCTGGTAAACCATGGTGTCGCTGAGTGCCATGTCCGTTCCTCCGAGAATGCTAATATGAGTGAACCGCGTTTTCGGAGTTTTGTCGAGCGAAGACCTTCACCAGCCAATCGACGAAGACGCGCACGCGCGGCGAAAGCTGGCGGTTTCGCGGATAAAGCAGCGATACCGGCGTCCGCGTGAGCGGAAAATCGGCGAGCACTTCGACAAGAGTGCCGGCGGCAAGATCATGCTCGGCGTGATAGCGTGGGATCTGGATCATGCCGAGACCCATGCGGGCGGCGGAAATGTAGCTCTCGGCGGCGTTGACGGTCACGGTTGCGGGAATGGTGATGTTGCGGACGCTGCCATCGACGATGAATTCCAGCGGCAGCGGGCCGGCGCTGCCTGTCGCGCGGAAGCCGACCATGCGATGCGTATCCAGCTTCTCGGGATGCTCGGGCTGACCGAAAGCGGCGATATAGGACGGCGAGGCGAGGGTAATCTCATCCAGCATGGCGACACGCCGGGCGACCATGTCGCTGTCCTGCGGCACGCCAACGCGCAGCACGCAGTCGATGCCTTCGCGCACCAGATCCACCAACCGGTCGCCTTCACTCATATAGAACTCGATATCGGGATAGGTGTCCAGGAAGGATGGCAGGCTCGGCAGCACGAAATGCCGGGCAAGCGTGCCATGAACGTCGACCCGCAGCAGCCCTTTCGGCTTGGCGCCGGCAAAGGCGCCTTCGGCATCTTCGATGTCGGCGAGGATCGACAGGCAGCGCTGATAATAGGCCTCGCCGTCGAGCGTCGGGCTGACATGGCGCGTCGTGCGCTGGAGCAGACGCACGCCAAGGCGCGCCTCCAACTGCTTGACCGCATCTGTCACCGTCGAGCGCGGCAGGCCGGTATCTTCTGCGGCAAGCGTGAAGCTGCGACGCTCCACGACGCGGGAAAAGACCCGCATGGCATCGAATCTGTCCATCTTATTTGTTCGTATTTCCCGGATAGTGATGCCGAATAATGGCTGATTATCCGCAAAGTGGAAAGGGGCATCTTCTCCTCATCGAAAAGGCGTTGCGGCGCCGAACCAAAGGAGAAGAACATGCCTTCCAATCAAAACAAGGTCGCTCTCGTTACCGGTGCTTCCCGCGGCATCGGTGCTTCGATCGCTGAACGTCTCGCAAAGGACGGTTTCACCGTCGTCATCAACTATTCAGGCAATGCGGCACTTGCCGAAGAACTGGCCCAGAAGATCGAAAAGGCCGGCGGCAAGGCGCTGACGGCGCAGGCCGATGTTGCCGATGCCGAGGCCGTGCGCCGTATGTTCGACGCTGCAGAAGCAGCCTTCGGCGGTGTCGACGTCCTTGTCAATAATGCCGGCATCATGCTGCTTTCCCGCCTTGCCGATGTCGACGACGCTACGTTCGACCGCCAGATCAGCGTCAACCTCAAGGGTACGTTCAACACGCTGCGCGAGGCTGCCAAGCGTCTGCATGACGGTGGCCGGGTCATCAACTTCTCGAGCTCGGTCGTCGGCCTGAAGCCGGAAACCTACAGCGTCTATGCTGCCACGAAGGCTGCCGTCGAGACGATGAGCGCTATCATGTCGAAGGAAATGCGCGGCCGCCAGATTACCGTCAATTCGGTCGCTCCCGGCCCGACAGGCACCGACCTCTTTCTCAGCGGCAAGTCCGACGAGCTGATCGATCGCCTTGCCAAGGCAAACCCGCTCGAACGCCTCGGCACGCCTGAGGATATAGCAGGCGTCGTTGCCTTCCTCGCCAGTCCCGACGGCGCATGGATCAACGGTCAGGTGCTGCGCGCCAATGGCGGCATGGTCTGACGCAGGTTTCGTGGCGGTGTTGCGCCGCCACGCTCTCCGCTCGCATTCTTTCAACCAACCCCACTCTCACACAAGGAATAGGATCATGAGCAAGCAAGTCATCGTCGTCACCGGCGCTTCCAGCGGCTTCGGCGCTCTTACCGCCCGCGCTCTCGCCAAGGCCGGCCATACCGTTTATGCCTCGATGCGCGAAACCGAAGGCCGCAACCGGCCGCAGGTCGAGGCCGTCGAAGCCTTCTCCAAGGAAAATGGCGTCGATCTGAAGGCTGTCGAACTGGATGTCGCCTCCGATGCTTCCGTAGAAGCTGGTATCGCCAGAGTGATCGCTGCCGAGGGCCATATCGACACGATCATCCACAATGCCGGCCATATGTCCTTCGGACCGGCCGAAGCCTTCACGCCGGAGCAATATGCCGAGCTTTTCGATATCAACGTGCTTTCGACCCAGCGCGTGAACCGCGCAGTGCTTCCGCATTTGCGCAAGCAGGGGCAGGGCCTAGTCGTCTGGGTCTCCTCCTCGAGCGCGCGCGGCGGCACACCTCCCTATCTTGCTCCTTATTTCGCCGCCAAGGCCGCCATGGACTCGCTTGCCGTCTCCTATGCCAGTGAACTGACCCGCTGGGGCATCGAAACGACGATCATCGTTCCCGGCGCCTTCACCAAGGGCACGAACCACTTCGCCCATTCCGGTTCGCCTGCCGATACGGCCCGCGCTGCTGAATACAACGAAGGTCCCTACAAGGGCCTGCCGGAACTGGCGTTGAAGGGTCTTGCCTCGCTCGAACCTGCCGATGCGGATGCCGCTTCCGTTGCGACTGCGATTGTCGATGTGGTGAATATGCCTTTCGGCAAGCGGCCGTTCCGTACCCACATCGATCCGTCGGAAGATGGCGCGGAAATCGTCAATGGCGTTGCCGATCGTGTCCGTGCAGAACTCTTCCGCCGCATCGGCATCGAGGATCTGCTGAAGCCTCCTGTCAAGAGATAACCGCCTGTCGCAAAGTTGTGAACGGTCTCTTGGGTGAAGCCCCTTACTATCCGGTCAGGCGCACCTATATGAGCGTAGACGGAGGTGGACGGCAGATTGCCGCCAGCCTCCCGACCTCCACTCCAGGGCCTGCCGCGCCTTTCCTGCGGTGCGACGGGCCTTCAGTTTCAGACATCAGATCAAGGCCCGTGACGGTTATCCCTCCCATCACGGGCCGCTTTCTTCTGTAAGTGGGCGTTTTCAGCGGGCGTTGAGATTCACATCCGCCAGCAATTTCACCAGCCAGTCGACGAAGACACGAACCTTGTTGCTGAGGTGCCGGTTCGGCGGATAGACGACGTAGAGCGGCAGC
>Ga0209758_1000416_pt1 | contig 72312 bp, 66 predicted proteins | sample AraplaMF_Col_mMF_FD_184258 | JGI IMG/M metagenome (GOLD analysis project Ga0209758, IMG submission 184258) | Arabidopsis root microbial communities from the University of North Carolina, USA - plate scrape MF_Col_mMF (SPAdes) (version 2) | ecosystem: Host-associated > Plants > Roots > Endosphere... | reverse complement strand
ATCGCCCACCACCACTCATCGACCGCGAAAACCAGCCTGTCCACTCCTCGCAAGCCGCCTGAAGTCGTTCAAAAAAAGCCCGACATCGAGCTTCATTCCTGCATAAGGCTTTGTGCAAAGCTCTCGCACGCGGGAGAGGTGCACCGTCGCCGCCGCTACAGTTCGGCTCAATTCACTGCCACCGCGTAACACCGGCCTGCTGCGACGCAGCGACATGGGCCTGCTGCGAAAGCACGAATTGACTTCGTTCCGATCGTTGCAACAGATGAGCGCGGGTCCGCGGTGATGACCGCTGACGGAAGAAAAGCTCCGGGAGGAGATGAGGATGTTAGATCGACGCGACCTGCTTAAGGGGGCGGGCTTGACCGCTCTTGCGGCCACACTGAATGCCACGAGGGCGTCGGCACTCGACACCGTCACGCTTCCGTTCGCCAATGGCGAACGGCCGCTGGTGAAATACCCGCAGAAGCGGCCGATGATCGGCCTCACCAGCCGGCCGCCGCAGCTCGAGACGCCGTTTGCGATCTTCAACGACGGTCCGATCACGCCGAACAACGCGTTCTTCGTGCGCTATCACCTCTCCGACCTGCCCTACGATCTCGATCCCGACAAATTCACGCTGGAGGTCAAGGGCAAGGTCGACAAGCCGCTCAAACTTTCGCTGAAGGACATCCGCAAGATGAAGGCGACGGAGATCGTCGCCGTCGCCCAGTGCTCCGGCAACAGCCGCGGCTTCTTCGAGCCGCGCGTCGCCGGCGGCCAGCTCGCCAACGGCGCCATGGGCTGCGCGCGCTGGCGCGGCGTGCCGCTGAAAGCCGTGCTGGAGATGGCCGGCGTGCAGAGCGGCGCCAAGCAGGTCACATTCAACGGCATGGACGGGCCGGTCAGCGACAAGACGCCTGACTTCGTCAAAGCGCTCGACATCGATCACGCCAATGACGGCGAGGTCATGCTGGCCTACGGCATGAACGGCGAGGATCTGCCGTTCCTAAACGGCTTCCCGCTGCGCCTGATCGTGCCCGGCTATTACGGCACCTACTGGGTCAAGCACCTCAACGAGATCACAATCATCGACAATGTCTATGACGGCTTCTGGATGAAGTCGGCCTATCGCATTCCGGATACACCGAACAACGCGGTCGAGCCCGGCACCGCGCCGAAAGCGACCATCCCGATCAACCGCTTCACCATACGCTCCTTCATCACCAGCGTGCCTGACGGAGCCAAGCTGAAGGCGGGAGCTGTGACCCTGCGCGGCATCGCCTTCGACGGCGGCAAGGGCATCAGGGAGGTCCAGGTCTCCACCGACGGCGGCAAGAGCTGGGTGAACGCCAAGCTCGGCAAGGATCTCGGCAAATACGCCTTCCGCGAATGGAAGCTGCCGGTGAAGCTCGCGGCGGGCAGCCACGAGCTCAAGGTCCGCGCTACCGGACATGGCGGCGAGACGCAGCCGGACACGCCGCGCTGGAACCCGGCGGGTTATTTGCGCAACGTGGTCGAGACCGTCCGCGTGACGGCCGCCTGAGGGAGAATGATCATGCAGCGCACCGTTCTCCTCGCCGTCTCGCTCGGCCTTGCCGCCGCGATGGGTTCGGCACTTGCCGCCCCGGTCAACTACAAGACCCCTGATGAGGTCGCCGCGTTCAAGCCGGGCCCCGGCCTCGAGGTCGTCAAGGGCAATTGCAGCGCCTGCCACTCGGCCGACTACATCAAGACGCAGCCGCCGATGAAGGACAGGAAAGGCTTCTGGCAGGCCGAGGTGACCAAGATGATCAAGGTCTATGGCGCGCCGATCGACGATGCCGATGTCGGCAAGATCGTCGATTACCTGGCCGCGACGTATTGACAGACAGCGCGCAGCACGCGGGCTGTTTGACCGCGAAACGGGCAAAACCGGCAAAAGCGCCGCGAAGTTGAGCGGAATTCGGCGAAATGCCGATGTGGTTTGAGCTACCAAGCCCGCCACATTCCGCGTATCCTGTTAGGACCGAACCGGCCGGTTGGCGGGGACTGGCGGTTCGGAGATCTCGGAGGAAGACCCGCGGAGAAGTCGTGATGGCTAAAGGTACGGTCAAGTGGTTCAACCCGACGAAGGGTTATGGATTTATCCAGCCTGCGTCGGGAGGCAAGGATGTGTTCGTGCATATCTCGGCAGTGCAGAAGGCCGGTCTGTCGACCCTGAACGAGGGACAGACGGTGGAATACGAAGAGATCGCAAACCGGGGCAAGACTTCCGCAGAGAACCTCAAAGTATAAGCCCGCCAGCCTTTGCTGCCTCCCGGATCACCTTCCGGGAGCGGGCCAAGAAAATTTCAGAAGACGGCCAGTGCATTCGACGACAGGCGTTGCGATTGCACGAGGATAGCTATTTTTCCTGCGAAGACCGCTTGTTCGACGCCGCAGCAATGACAATCGCGACGACATGTCGTCAGCCCACCGGCAACGGTGCGTCGCGCTTGATCTCTTCCATCACCGCATAGGTCCGCGTCTCGCGCACGCCCGGCATCGACAGCAGGGTCTCGCCGAGGAAGCGTCGATAGGCGGACATGTCCGCAAGCCGCGCCTTCACAAGATAGTCGAAGCCGCCGGCAACCATGTGACACTCCAGCACCTCGGGCGCGAGCTTCACCGCGCGCGCAAACCGCTCGAAATTGTCGGGCGTGGTCTTGTCGAGCAGCACTTCGACGAACACCAGAAGGCCAAGGCCGAGCCGATGCGGGTTGAGCCGCGCGCCGTAGCCCTCGACGAAGCCCTCGCGTTGCAGGCGCTTCAGCCGCTCGCCGATGGAGGTCGGTGACAAACCGATGCGCTCGGCGAGCTCGACATTGGCGATCCGTCCATCCTCCTGCAAAATCGAGAGGATTCTCCGGTCGATGCGATCTAATTCCATAGCTTCTGAGGTCAGTTGCCTACCCATCTTCATTTTCTAAGGCAAATCAGCTAGATTGTCTATCGAACTACGGTCACGCGGGCATTATCCTGAATTCAGCCACAGGACACGCCATGCCGAACATCCCGCCTCCCTTCAGCACCCCCTACGCGCCCGACGATGCCGAGCTCGCCGCGCAGCTGTTACCGGCGTCGCATCTCAGTCCGCCGCAGGAGGCACGGATCGACCGTACCGCGACCCGGCTGATCGAGGCGATCCGCAAGCGCGACGACCGGCTCGGTGGGGTCGAGGACATGCTGCGGGAGTTCGCGCTCTCGACCAAGGAGGGCCTCGCGCTGATGGTGCTGGCCGAGGCGCTGCTTCGCGTGCCGGACGCCCGCACCGCCGACCAGTTCATCGAGGACAAGCTCGGCGAGGGTGACTTCATCCACCACGAGACCAAGTCCACGGCCTTCCTGGTCAACGCCTCGGCCTGGGCACTCGGGCTGTCGGCACGGGTGATCCAGCCCGGCGAGACGCCGGACGGCACCATCGGCCGCCTCGTCAAGCGACTGGGCGCGCCGGCGGTACGCACCGCGACGCGCCAGGCGATGCGGCTGATGGGCAACCATTTCGTGCTGGGCGAGACCATCGAGCAGGCGCTGGAGCGGGCTCAGCCGCGCTCCGGCCAGAAGCCGCGCTATTCCTTCGACATGCTCGGCGAAGGCGCGCGCACGGCGGCCGACGCGAAGCGCTATTTCGATGCCTATGCCAGCGCGATCGAGACCATCGGCAAGGCGGCAGGCACTCATTCCCTGCCCGACCGGCCCGGCATCTCGGTCAAGCTCTCGGCACTGCATCCGCGCTTCGAGGCGATCAGCCGCGCGCGGGTGATGGCCGAACTGGTGCCGCTGCTGCTCGATCTGGCGCAGCGCGCCAAGGCCCATGACCTCAACTTCACCGTCGATGCCGAGGAAGCCGACCGGCTGGAGCTGTCGCTCGACGTGATCGCAGCAACGCTCGCCGATCCCTCGCTCAAAGGCTGGGACGGATTTGGCCTTGCGATCCAGGCCTATCAGAAACGCGCCGGCGCCGTGATCGACTATGTCGATGCACTCGCGCGCGCGCATGACCGCAAGCTGATGGTGCGCCTCGTCAAGGGCGCCTATTGGGACACCGAGATCAAGCGCGCGCAGGAGCGCGGGCTCGACGGCTATCCCGTGTTCACGCGCAAGGCGATGACGGATCTGAACTACGTTGCCTGCGCGACGAAGCTGCTGGCCTTACGGCCGCGCATCTTCCCGCAATTCGCCACCCACAACGCGCTGACGGTCGCGACCGTGCTGGAGCTCGCCGCAAGCGGCGGCGGCTTCGAGTTCCAGCGCCTGCATGGCATGGGCGAGGCGCTGTACGAGCAGCTCGCCAAGGACCAGCCTGACATCGCCTACCGCACCTATGCGCCGGTCGGCAGCCATCGCGACCTGCTGGCCTATCTGGTCCGGCGACTGCTGGAGAATGGCGCCAACTCCTCCTTCGTGGCGCAGGCTGCCGATTATCGCGTGCCTGTTACGGCACTGCTGCAGCGTCCGGCGGATGCCATTGTCCGGCCGCAAGCGGCGGCCCATTCCAAGATTGCTTTGCCAGGCGATCTGTTCGCGCCGGAGCGGCGCAATTCGCGCGGCGTCGAATTCGGCGCGCGCCGCGCGCTCGAGCAATTGCTGGCCGACGTGAAGGCCGAAGCCGTGGACCTCAAGCCCATCGCCGATGCCACGCCGGATCAGACCAATGCGGCACTCGCTGCGGCGGCTGCGGGCTTTGCCGCCTGGAGCCGGACCCCGGCAGCCACGCGCGCGGCGGCATTGGAGCAGGCGGCGCATCTGCTGGAGCGCCGCAGCGCCCGCTTCATCGCGCTGCTGCAAGCCGAGGGCGGCAAGACGCTCGACGATGCGCTCTCGGAGCTGCGCGAAGCTGCGGATTTCTGCCGCTATTATGCCGCGCAAGGCCGCAAGCTGTTCGGCGCTGATACCGCGATGCCCGGCCCGACCGGCGAGAGCAATGCGCTCGCGATGCGCGGCCGCGGCGTCTTCGTCGCGATCTCGCCCTGGAATTTCCCGCTGGCGATCTTCCTGGGTCAGGTCACGGCCGCGCTGATGGCCGGCAACAGCGTGGTGGCAAAGCCGGCCGAGCAGACGCCGCGCATCGCGCGCGAAACCGTCGCCCTGCTGCACGAGGCCGGCATCCCCAGAAGCGCGCTGCATCTCGTCACCGGCGACGGCAAGATCGGCGCGATACTGACGGCGCATCCTGGCATCGCGGGCGTCGTCTTTACCGGCTCGACCGAGGTCGCACGCCTGATCAACCGGACGCTCGCCGCCAAGGACGGGCCGATCGTGCCGCTGATCGCCGAGACCGGCGGCATCAACGCCATGATCGCGGACGCCACCGCGCTGCCCGAGCAGGTCGCCGACGACGTCGTCACCTCCGCGTTCCGTTCCGCCGGCCAGCGCTGCTCGGCGCTGCGGCTCCTGTTCGTGCAGGAGGACGTCGCCGACCGCATGATCGAGATGATCGCGGGCGCCGCGCGCGAACTGAAGATCGGCGATCCCTCCGATGTCGCGACCCATGTCGGCCCGGTGATCGACCTCGAGGCCAAGCAGCGCCTCGATGCGCATATCGCGCGGATGAAGCGCGAGGCGCGACTGCACTTTGCAGGCGACGCACCGGAGGGCTGCTTCGTCGCGCCGCACATCTTCGAGCTCAGGGACGCCGGCCAGCTCACCGAGGAGGTCTTCGGCCCGATCCTGCATGTCGTGCGCTATCGCGCCGAGACTCTCGCGCGCGTGTTGCAGGCCATCGAGCGTACCGGCTACGGGCTCACCCTCGGCGTCCACTCCCGCATCGACGACACGATCGAAGCCATCATCGACCGCGCCCAGATCGGCAACATCTACGTCAACCGCAACATGATCGGCGCCGTGGTCGGCGTGCAGCCGTTCGGCGGCAACGGCCTCTCCGGAACCGGCCCCAAGGCCGGCGGCCCGCACTACCTCGCGCGCTTCGCCGCCGAGCAGACCGTGACCATCAACACGGCTGCGGCCGGTGGCAATGCCGCGTTGCTTGCGGGTGAGGAGTGAGACGGCGTCCGAGCCCTCTTATCAACGCACGATACCAGTTCCGTCATCCTGAGGTGCGAGTGACGCGATGCCACGCATCGCGCCGGGAGCCTCGAAGGATGTACGGCCCCGATGCAGCCGGGCCCTCGCCCTTCGAGGGCCGCTGAAGAAGCGGCCGCCTCAGGGTGACGGGGATGAATTCGGGCTACCGGACGCGCGCCAACTGCCGCAATGGGCCCTGCGCCGGGCGCCGTTGCATCCCGCGGAAACATCGGTCTAATGCTCCCATGAATGCGCCCGCGCCAATTCCAGCGCGCGGGAAACGACTGAAGCGAGGGAGCGACGCTGCGATGGATAAGGGCATTTTTGCCGGCCTGAAGGTTCTGGACTGCGCGAGCTTCATCGCAGCGCCCGCGGCCGCGACCGTGCTGTCGGATTTCGGCGCCGACGTCGTCAAGATCGAGCCGCCCGGCGCCGGGGATCCCTACCGCAATCTGCCGAACCTGCCGGGCTATCCCACGGGCGAGCACAATTTCGCCTGGCTGCTGGAGGCACGCAACAAGAAGAGCATCGCCCTCGACCTCGCCAAGCCGGAGGCGCAGGCGGTGCTCTACAGACTGGTGGAAGAGGCCGACGTCTTCATCACCAACATGCCGCCGCCGGTGCGCGCCAAGCTTGGCATCACCTACGATCATCTCGCCCATCTCAACGACCGGCTGATCTACGCCTCCTTCACCGGCTATGGCGAGAAGGGCGAGGAGGCCAACAAGCCCGGCTTCGACAGCAACGCCTATTGGGCGCGCTCCGGCCTGATGGACCTGGTCCGCGCCGACACCGACACGACGCCGGCCCGCTCGGTCGCCGGCATGGGCGACCATCCCTGCGCCATGGCGTTCTACGGTGCCATCGTCACCGCGCTGTATCAGCGCGAGAAGACCGGCAAGGGTTCGCATGTCGCCTCCAATCTGATGGCGAACGGGGTGTGGGCGGCGAGCGTGCTGGCGCAGGCAAAACTCTGCGGCGCCAAGTTCGGCGAGCGGCGCCCGCGCGAACGCGCGCTCAACGCCGTCGCCAACCACTACCAGTGCAAGGACGGCCGCTGGCTGATCCTGTCCCTGCTGAGCGAGGAAAAGCAGTTTCCGACGCTGGCCAAGTGCCTGGGGCGCGAGGACCTGATCGCCGATCCGCGCTTCGCCACCAAGGCCGACCGCCACGCCCGCTCGGTCGAGCTGATCAGGATTTTGGACGAGACCTTTGCCACCAGGGATCTCGCCGAATGGCGCAGGATCCTCGACGGCAACGGCCTCGTGTTCGGTGTCGTCGCCATTCTCGACGACATCCCGAACGACAAGCAGATGCTCGACAACGAGGTGCTGGTGCCGTTCGAGAACGACACCATGCTCACCATCAACAGCCCGATCTGGATCGACGGCGCCAGGAAGGTGCAGCCGCGCAAGCCGCCCGCCGTCGGCGAGCACAGTGACGAGATTTTGCGCGGGGCGGGATACGACGAGGCGGCGATCAAGCAGCTGCGGGGGTCGGGCGCCGTGGGCTAAGGTGGCGCGCGCCGCTCTAACCCCGTCATTGCGAGCGCAGCGAAGCAATCCAGAGTGTCCCGCGGATGCATGGCTGGATTGCTTCGCTGCGCTCGCAACGACGATGCCGGATGATCCCGCTACAAACCTATGGCAACATCACGCCGCACGAGGTTCCATGCCCAGCTACCGCCTGCACTACTTCCCGGAATCCGGCAACAGCTACAAGCTCGCGCTGATGCTGACGCTGTGCGGCGAGAGGTTCGAGCCGGTGTGGACCGATTTTGCCGGCGGCGTCACGCGCACTGCGGAATGGCGCAAGGCGGTGAACGAGATGGGCGAGATTCCCGTTCTTGAGGTCGACGGTGTGAAGATGACGCAGACCGCGCCGCTCCTGCTCAAGCTCGCCGAGCAGTACGGCCGCTTCGGCGCGGAGACGGAGGACGAGAAATTCGAGCTGCTGCGCTGGCTGTTCTGGGACAACCACAAGCTCACCGGCTACATGGCGACCTATCGCTTCATGCGCGCCTTCACCGAGAAGAACGATCCCCAGGTGCTGAAGCATTTTCGCCGCCGGCTCGAGGACTTCCTCGGCATTCTCGACGGGCATCTCCAGCACAACGACTTCGCGATCGGCGCAAGGCCGACGGTCGCCGACATCTCGATGATGGCCTATCTGCATTATCCGAGCGACGAGCACGGTTTTGACTTCGCCACGAGCCATCCCGCCATCCACGCCTGGCTGGGCCGCATGGCCGCGCTGCCCGGCTGGAAGCCGGCCTATGAATTGCTGCCGGGCAAGCGGATGACCAACTACGCGAAGTGAGGGGCCAGCGCCAAGCTTCAGCGCCGTCATGGCCGGGCTTGTCCCGGCCATCCACGATCTTGGACGCGGATACGAGAACGTGGATGCCCGGGACAAGCCCGGGCATGACGAAGGAAGCGCGGCCTACCGCAGCGACAGCCAGCCGAGCGTGAACAGGATGCCGCCGATGATGACGGCCATCGCGATCGCCGAGATGCTGATGCGGGCGCTGCCGGCGATCTGCTTGGCTTCTTCGTTCTGCGCGATCTCGCGATTGCGCGCCTTGTTGGCGTTGCCCGTATCCGTCATGAATCATCCAAATCGCTTGTTGGCTAACGCGTCTTGATGAAGCACATGCCGATGCGGCGCGAGGCCGCGGCGGCCTGACAGGTGAGACCGTTAGCACAGTTCCATGACGTAAAACTCTTGTCTGGCGTTCCCGATCCCGCATCCCGCAGGGAACAATGCGCGCCCCAGCCGTCCTGATACTCGCTTCCGGCGAGCTCGCGGCTGCCTCGGGTCTGCGGCCGGCTGGCAAATCCGCGTGAGAAATCAGGACGTTTGCCCGTGGCGAAGGCGGTCAGGATATCGCGGCGACGCAGCTGGTCGCCGACGAAATGCGGCGAGGCCGGCACGATGGTCGCGTTGGACGGCTTGTCGGCGAGCCAGTCGACGCCAGGGAAATGGAAGCCGCCGATGCCGCGGGTCTGGTGGCATCCTGAGCAGGTGACGTCGTTGAGACGACGCTGGAAGCCCGCGACCGAGCGGATGTTCTGCATGTCTCCGCCCGCGGCGGCCTGCTTCAGCGCGCCGACCACGTCGTCATCGGTGAAGACCGGGGCGCCGCTGCCCTCGCCTCCTTCTTCTCCTTGCAACATGCCGAACTCGGGCTGCAGCGCGGAAGCGTCGAGGCCGGCGGGCGTCGGCACCACCGCAGCCTTGGCCAGGAATCTTTCCGGGATCAGCACCGTACCGCGATCGAATTCGCGCAAATTCTCGGGTGCGAGCAGCCAATCCCTGAAATCGCGCCGGAGCGCATCGTCGGCGAGTACGCGGTCGCGGTCGATCTGGTTCTCCAGCACCGTTTCCGCGAACGTCTTCGTCGCGGCGTCGTACTTGAACACCTTGAGCAGATAGTCGGAGCGGAAATCGTGCAGCGCCGATTTCGGCGCGACGGAGATCTGGATGTTGGTCTCGATGCGATCGAGCATGGAATCGTCCTGGCCGCGGATCAGCTCCTGCCAATTGCCATTGTCGAGCCAGCGCCGCGCGATCTCGGCGCAGCTGATCGGCTTGCCGTTCCCCTCCGTCTGGCGCGCATCCCTCGCCTTCATTATGAGATTGAACGTCATCGGCAACCGCGTCGCGACCTTGCCGCCATCGGGCCTGCTGTCGAAACGCGCCAGACGATAGATCAGCCGGATTTCTCCGCAGGACTCTTCTGACACGTAGGCGCGGTCCATGCGGTTGACGATACCGGCCAGCACGAAGCGCGTGTCGGGCGACGTCAGATTGGCCCGATCGAACAGCTGCACGTCAAAACCCTCGCCGACGCCGATTGTCTCGGTGGGATACGCTGCCTTCTGCTTGGCGATGTAGCGCTCGAGCTCCGCGTCGATCGCGGGAGGAATGTCCTTGAGCTGCGGCAGCGATGCGAACAGCCGGTCGGTCGTCAGCGGACCGTCCGCCTTGCGCGCCGGCGCCAACAGGCGCGGGATCGTGAGGACGTCGCCGTCGTCGAGCTTGCGCAGCAGATCGGGATCGGCGATGGCCGTGCCGCGCATCAGCTGCGCGGTCTCCGCGGCTGACGGCGAGGCGGCGCCGCCAAGCAACACGGCGGCAGCAATGAGAATTCGCAGCGCGCGGCTCATGCCTTAGGTAACACCGCGCCGGGATGCCTATTCAAGCAAAAAGGCGCCTCACATGCTGGTGAAGCGCCTCTTTCGAAGTCGGATAGCGAACGCTCAGCGTGCGACGATCAGCCCCTTGCTGGTGACGACCACCCAGCGGCCGTCCTGGCGGCGGATCGCATCGACGCGGCCGACGCCGGGGATGGGGTCGCCGGGATAGACCTCGTAGAGGCCGTCGCGGCCCTCGATCAGCGCGCCGCCATTGGCGGCGTTGCGCAGCCGCCAGCCTTCGATCGTCGGCAGACGGCCGACCTCGGGCTTGGGGGCGGCAGCCACCGGGGCCGGTGCAGCGGCGGCGGTCGCAACCTGGGTCGGCGTGACCGAGCCGGTGATGTCCTTCGCGGGCGCCGGAGCTGCGGCAGCCTGCGCGGGCGCGGCGGGCGGCATGACGCGGAGCTTGTCGACGGCCTCCGACAGCTTTGCGATCCTGGCGAGCGGCTCGGCCTGCGCCTTCTCGAGCTTGTCGAGGCGGTCGTTGGCCCGATTGAACTGGCTGAGGCCCGTCTTCGAGCCCTGCTCGACATTGGCCTTGAGCGCGACGAGGTCGGCATCGATCCGCGCGACCGAAGCGTTGAGCGCGCTGGTATCAGTGACCTGCACCGGCGCCTGGGCGGGGCTTGCGAAATGCATCATGCCGGCCGTTGCCAGCGCGCCGCTGATCGCGCCGACACCGGCTGCGATCGCTACCACCGCGGCCATTGCCGACAGGCGCCGCTTGCCAGCGGCCTCGCGCGGCTCGTCCGCCTTCACATGCGGAGCAAAATCCTCGCGGTCCCAAGAGCCATTCCACGACCGCTCCGAGGGCGCCATGACGATGAGCTTGCCGGGCTTCGGCTCGGGCTTGGCCTCGGCTTTGGCTTCGACCTTCGGCAGCTCGATCCTTGACGCTTCGATCTTTGGCGGCTCGACCGGATCCGGCTTGGGCGGCGCCTCGTGGTCGGGGGCGATCGAGGGGGCGTCGATCCCGGCAGCCTCGACAGCCTGCGGCGCGGTCGTCCCGGCTTCGACGACGCTCTTATCCTGGGCAGCCTGCTCAGCCATTGGTTCGCTCACGGTTCAAATACTCCGCTCTGGATTGACCTTTTGGTAACTTTCATTGCTTGCGAAATCCTTACCTTGGGACCCGCTTACCGAAATTTTAGGAAGTTATCCGGGGCCGAATTGGGCCGGGAAGATGGAACCGGTGTGGCGGGCATGAAACAATTTGTAATCGGGGCAAAATGAACGGCGGCGGAATGACGACACGACGCGCGTATCTCACCCGTCATCCTGAGGCGCGAGTGGCGCGGTGCGCAGCACCGCGCCGGGAGCCTCGAAGGATGAACGGCCGAGCTGCTACAGCCGGGCCGTCACCCTTCGAGGCTCGCCGAAGTGGCGAGCACCTCAGGGTGACGGTGAGAGACTTGAGCGCGCCACCTCCACGTCGTCATTGCGAGCGCAGCGAAGCAATCCAGAATCCCTCCGCGGAAGAAGTCTGGATTGCTTCGTCGCAAGGGCTCCTCGCAATGACGGAGTAGGCAGTGCCCGCCCCTCACTCACATCACAGTTCGTCACATCACGACCGGCGCATCCGGCAGCTCGTTCGCATGCGAGGCCCGCGGCGGGAAATGCCGCGCCAATTCGCGCGACACCGCTTCGATGCCGCCGATGACGCCGCGCTCGAACTGGCCGGAGGCGAACTCCGCCTCCATGGCGCGACAGATGCTCTCCCAGCCCGCCGCGCCCACCTTCGCGTCGATGCCACGATCGGCGATGATCTCGACGTCGCGATCGGCGAGCAGGAGATAGATCAGGACGCCGTTGTTGTGCGCGGTGTCCCAGATACGCAGCAGCGAGAACACGTCGAGCGCCCGCGCACGGGCCGGTTGGTTGCGGAACAGCGGCACGCCGTCGAGTGCGCCTTCGACCACGAAGCGGACCTGGCCGGAATGGGCGGCTTCGCCGCGCTTGATCGCCTGCTCGATGCGGGCGAGGACGTCTGGCGGAAAGATCTGCTTTGCCCGCCAATGATGCTGCACGAGATGTCTGGCAATGCGCTTGATGCTCATGACCGCTACCAGCTCCCCGAGGCGCCGCCGCCGCCGAAACTGCCGCCACCGCCGCTGAAGCCGCCGCTGTCGCTGCTGCTCGAGCCGCTGCTCCAGCCGCCTCCCGACGAGCCGCTCGACCACGAGCCGCCGCGCGAGCGGCCGGTGCCCGGCGTGATCGCCGAAAACAGATCGGCGATGAAGCCGACGATGAAGCCGAGGACGCCGACGGCGGCGGCGAGCGCTGCGGAGCCGAGGATGAACCACGTCACCGCCGCAATGATGCCCCCGGTGACCAATGATCCGAGCAGCCGTCCCAGCATGGCGCGGAAGAACCCGCCGACGCCGATCGAGGCGAACAGCGCCACGGCAAAGACCGGCGCGAGGTCGTCCAGATTGTGGGCGAAGTTGACGCTGCGCGAGGGGGACGGCAGCGGCTCGCCGTCGATCACCCGCATCATGCGGTCGACGCCTGCGCCGATGCCCGCGGCAAAATCGCCGCTTCTGAACTTGGGGCTGATATCCTCGTCGATGATGCGGCGCGAGGTGACGTCGGTGAGCACGCCCTCCAGGCCGTAGCCGACCTCGATGCGCAAGTGGCGGTCGTTCTTGGCGACGACGAGGATCGCGCCGTCGTCGACCTTCTTGCGGCCGATTTTCCAGACCTCCGCGACACGGATCGAGAACTGCTCGATCGTCTCCGGCTGCGTCGTCGGCACGATCAGGACGGCGATCTGGCTGCCCTTGCGCGCCTCGAAGTCTTGCAGCTTTTGCGACAGCGAGGCGATGTCGCTGCTCGACAGCGTGCCGGTCTGATCGACGACGCGGCCGGTGAGCTGGGGCACGGCGACGTCGGCGGAGGCTGGGAAAGCGAGGGCGAGGAGGAGTGCGATGACGAAGACGATGCGCGAGGATGCGGCCGAAGCAGCCCGCCACAATCTCGCTGTCATCGCACGGCTTGACCGGGCGATCCAGTATTCCAGAGACGCCAGCGAAATACGGAGAAGCCGCGGCGTACTGAATTCCCCGCCTTCGCAGGGAATGACAGCGGTGGGTTGGGCGCGCATCTGTATCGAACGCGCCGCTACTTCGACGGCGCTGGCGCCGGATTGAAATCCACCTTCGGCGCGGTCGAGATCGCCTTCTCGTTCTCCACCGAGAAGTTCGGCTTCTCCTTGTAGCCGAACATCATCGCGGTGAGGTTGCTCGGGAACGAGCGGATGGTGACGTTATAGTCCTGCACCGACTTGATGTAGCGGTTGCGCGCTACCGTGATGCGGTTCTCGGTCCCCTCCAGCTGCGACATCAAATCCTTGAACAGGGCGTCGGACTTCAGCTGCGGATAGTTTTCGGTCACGACCAGAAGCCGCGACAGCGCGCTGGAGAGCTCGCCCTGGGCGGCCTGGAACTTCTGGAAGGCGGCCGGATCGTTCAGCACCTCGGGCGTCGCCTGGATGCTGCCGACCTTGGCGCGCGCATTGGTGACGCCGAGCAGCACGTCCTTCTCCTGCTGCGCAAAGCCCTTCACCGAGTTGACGAGATTGGGCACGAGGTCGGCGCGGCGCTGATACTGGTTCACGACCTCGGACCAGGCGGACTTGATCTGCTCGTCCTCGCTCTGGATCGCGTTGTAGCCGCAATTGGTGAGGCTCAGCGAGGCCAGCGCCGCCAGCACGGTGAGGATCTTGCGCATTAAATTTCTCCCGGTGGAATCTGGCGCAAACTACCAGAACGGCTCCGCGGAGTGTCGAGATTTTTCCGTCATTCCGGGGGGACCGCGCAAGCGGGACTTGGGGCATCGAAGCCGGAATCTCGAGATTCCGGGTTCGCTTCGCGCCCCGGAATGACTGCGACAAGCACGTGCGCCCCCCCCCAGCCGACTGACGCAAGCCTCTTGCCTATCCCTGACCGACATAGTCAACTCTCGACAACAAGACGAAAAGCGCCAGGGGGAACGCGATGACCTCGTTCGAGACCATCCTCGTGGAGCGCCCCGAGCCGGCGATCACAAGGGTCGTGATGAACCGGCCCGAGGCGCGCAACGCGCAGAACCTGCAGATGACCTACGACCTCAACGCCGCCTTCGACGCGGCGGTGCAGGACGATGCGGTCAAGGTGATCATTCTCGCCGGCAGCGGGCCGCACTTCTCCTCCGGCCACGATCTGCGCCCCGGCGGCAAGAATGCGGCCGGCGTCGATTTCCCGCCGATCGGAAATTGGGGCGGTTTCGCCGAGCCGAACGCGCATGGCCGCTTTGCGCGCGAGCAGGAAATCTATCTCCAGATCACCCGGCGCTGGCGCAACCTCGCCAAGCCGACTATTGCCGAGGTGCACGGCAAGTGCATCGCCGGCGGGCTGATGCTGGCCTGGGCCTGCGACCTCATCGTCGCCAGCGACGACGCGCAGTTCTGCGATCCCGTCGTCACCATGGGCGTCTGCGGCGTCGAGTGGTTCGTGCACCCCTGGGAGCTCGGCCCGCGCAAGGCCAAGGAGTTCCTGTTCACCGCCGACAGCTGGAGCGCGCAGGAGGCGCACCAGCTCGGCATGGTCAATCAGGTCGTGCCGCGCAGCGAATTGTCATCGCGCGTGCTGGAGCTGGCGCGCAAAATTGCGACAAAACCGTCCTTCGCGCTGAAGATGACCAAGGAAGCCGTCAACCGCTCGGTCGACGTGATGGGCCAGCCCGCCGCGATCGATCAGGCCTTCGCGCTGCATCAGCTCTGCCATGCCCACAATCTTCAGGAGTACGGCATGATCGTCGATCCCTCCGGTCTGCATCCTTCCGTGCGCAAACCGCCGCCGGCGGCGGAGTAGACAACATGGACCTCAATCTCAGCGACGAGCAGAAGCTGCTGCGCGACAGCGCGGAACGCTTCGTGGCCGGAAGCTACGATGCCGATCACCGCCGCAGGATGGCGAACGATCCGCTCGGCTTCAGCCCCGCGGTGTGGAAGCAATTCGCCGAGCTTGGCTGGCTGGCGCTGCCGCTACCCGAGGAATTCGACGGGCTCGGCGGCGGCGCGGTCGATATCGGCATCCTGATGGAGGCCTTCGGCCGCGGGCTGGTGTCGGAGCCCTATGTCGCGACCGTGGTGCTGGGCGCCGCACTAATCGCCAGATGCGGCACCCATGAGCAGAAGCAATCGAGCCTGCCCAAGGTCGCGGACGGATCACTGAAGCTCGCATTCGCACATTCCGAGCGCGCGGCTCGGTTCGACCTCAGCAAGGTCGCGACATCGGCGACGAAGACGGCGCAAGGCTGGCGTCTTTCCGGCAGCAAGATCGCGGTGCTCGACGGCCATGCCGCCGATGAGATCATCGTCTCCGCGCTCGTGCACGACCATCACGGCCCTTCGGGGCGGATCGGCCTGTTCGTGATGCCGGCGACCGTGCCGGGCGTCGCGATCTCCGACTACGCGCGCCTCGGCGGCGGGCGCGCCTGCAACATCGAGCTGTCCGACGTGCATCTGCCGGAAGACGCCCTGCTCGGCGACGGCCACGACGCGCTGCCGGCGATCGAATGGGCCGTCGATCGCGCCATGGCCGCACTCGGTGCGGAAGCCGTCGGCATCATGCAGACGCTGCTCGACACCACGCTCGACTACACCAAGATCCGGAAGCAATTCGGCCGGCCGCTCTCGGCCAACCAGGTCATCCGCCATCGCCTCGCCGACATGGCCATGCAGGTCGACGAGGCCCGCTCGATGGCGCTGCGCGCCGCGCTGAAGGTGGACGCTGCGCCGACCGAGCGCGCCCGGGCGGCGTCGGGCGCGAAGGCGAAGATCGGCAGATGCGCCCGCTTCGTCGGCGAGCAATCGATTCAGCTTCACGGCGGCATGGGCGTCACCGAGGAGCTCGAGGTCGGCGCCTATTTCAAGCGCCTCGTCGCCTTCGACACGCTGTTCGGCAGCAGCGCGCATCACTATGCCCGCCACGCCGAGCTTGGCCGCAGAGCCTGACACCGGGAGAGCCTCATGGACCTGTCGTTCAATGCCGAGGAGCGCGCCTTCCAGGACGAGGTGCGCGGCTTCATCGCCAGGAATCTCACCGAGGAGATGAAGCGCGCGACCGCGCTGACGCCGTCGGTGTTCTCCGATCCCGATATCGGCGTGGCCTGGCAGCGCGCGCTGCATAGGCAGGGCTGGGGCGCGCCGGGCTGGCCGGTCGAGTACGGCGGGCCGGCCTGGACGCCGGCGCAACGCTGGATTTTCGAAACCGAATGCGCGCGGGCCGGCGTGCCCAATGTCAACGTGATGGGCGTGAAGATGGTCGGGCCGGTCATCATCGGCTTCGGCAGCCCCGAGCAGAAGAATTTTTACCTGCCGCGGATTCTCTCCGGCGAGGATTATTGGTGCCAGGGCTATTCCGAGCCGGGCTCGGGCTCCGATCTTTCCTCGCTGAAGACGCGGGCGGTGCGAGACGGCGACGATTACATCATCAACGGCACCAAGATCTGGACCACACACGCCCATCACGCCAACCGCATGTTCGCACTGGTGCGCACCGGTGACGGGCCGCGGCAGCAGGACGGCATCAGCTTCATCCTGATCGACATGAAGACGCCGGGCATCACCACCCGCCCCATCCTCACCATCGGCGGCGACCACGAGGTCAACCAGGTGTTCTTCGACGACGTCCGCGTGCCGGTCGCCAACCGCGTCGGCGAGGAAGGCAAGGGCTGGACCTATGGCAAATATCTGCTCGAGTTCGAGCGCGGCTCCGGCATCGCTTCGGCGAAGCTGCGCGAGGGTTTGAGGGCGATCGCGGACCTTGCCGAGTCGGACCTGACGGGACGCGCCATCGACAGTCCCGATATCGCGACGCGCATTTCCGAGGTCGAGGTCGACATCGACGCGCTGGAGATGACCGAGCTGCGCGTGCTCTCGGCGCTGCAGACCGGGCAAAACCCGGGCGCGGTGTCATCGATCCTGAAGCTGCGCAACAGCGAAATCCGCCAGGCCGTGACTCGGCTAGGGGTCGACGTGATCGGCCACGACGCGCTCGCCGTCGAGCCGATGCGCCCGCTCTACAGGCTCAACCACGAGCCGGCGATCCCTGAGGAGATGCTGACAATGGTGCCGGAATATCTCAACGGCCGCGCCTACACCATCTTCGGCGGCACCTCGGAGATCCAGCGCGACATCATCGCGAAGATGATGCTGGGGATCTAGCTTTGTAGCAGGCGCGCTCGGCACATTCCGCTGTCGTCCCGGACAAGCGTAAGCGCAGATCCGGGATCCAAAGCCACAGGCAGATGTGGTTGCGGGGACTCGGAGTCACCAGTTCCGCGCCAAACCACGTCCTGTGGTTACGGGTCCCGGGTTCGCGCTCTGCGCGCCCCGGGACGACATTTGCGTGTGTGGTGGCAGCGCGCGCGACAACCCGACGCTACCCCGCCGCCTTCGCGTCCCTGATCGCCTGCCAGATCTTCTGCGGCGTCAGCGGGGTGTTCAGCTGGGTGATACCGAGCTCGGCGAGCGCGTCCATCACGCCGTTGGTGACGCAGGGCGGTCCGCCGATGGCGCCGGATTCGCCGCAGCCCTTGGCGCCGAGCGGATTGGTGCGGCAGGGCGCGGAATCATCCAGCGTCACCACGATCGGCGGCACGTCGTCGGCGCGCGGGATGCAATAGTCCTGATAGCTCGCGGTCAGCAGCTGGCCGTCGGCATCGTAGGACACGCCCTCATACAGCGCCTGGCCGATGCCTTGCGCGACGCCGCCATGGATCTGCCCCGTCACCAGCATCGGGTTCACCGCGACGCCGACGTCGTCAACCGTGGTGTAGCGCACCACCTTGGAGACGCCGGTCTCGGGGTCGATCTCGACCTCGCAGATATGCGTGCCGTTCGGCCAGCTCGGACCGTCCACCTCGCCCTCGGAATCGACGCTGAGCTTGGCGCCGCTCTCCTTCTCGGCGAGATCGAACAGGCTGATGCGGCGGTCGGTGCCGACCACGGTGAGCATGCCGCCTTGATACTCGATGTCCTCGATCGAGGTCTCCAGCACGTTGGCCGCTTTCTCGCGCGCCTTCTGGATCAGATCGTTGGAGGAGACCGCAACCGCCGTGCCGCCGACGAACAACGAGCGCGAGCCAACGCTGCCGAAGCCCATGGCGAGATCGGTGTCGCCCTGCACCACGTCGATCTTCTCCATGGGAATGCCGAGCGTGTCGGAGATCATCTGGGTATAGGTGGTCTGCAAGCCCTGCCCCATCGCCATGGTGCCGGAATGCAGCACGACGCGGCCTTGCGAGGTCGCGTGCAGGCTGACCTTCTCGGTGTGCGCTCGGCCACCGGTCCATTCGATGTAGGAGGTGAGCCCGCGGCCGTAGAGCAGGCCCTTCTTCTTCGCGGCCTTCTTGCGCGCGGCAAAGCCATCCCAATCCGCAAGCTTCACGGCGCGGTCGAGCATGTGGGCGAAGGCGCCGGAATCATAGACCTGGCCGGCCGCATTGGTGTAGGGCAGCTGCGTCGGCTTGATGTAGTTGGCCTTGCGGATCGCGCGCGGATCCATGCCGACTTTGCGCGCGGCGGCGTCGAACAGGCGCTCGACGATGAACACGGCTTCAGGGCGGCCCGCGCCGCGATAGGCGCCGACCGGGGCGGTGTGCGTCATCACCGACTTCACCTCGAAGTGCACCAGCGGCAGATCGTAGACGCCGGTCTGCACGAAGGGCCCGAGCACCAGCGGGATGATGTTCGCCGCACCCGAGGAGTACGCGCCGGTGCAGCCGATCGACTTGACGCGATAGGCCAGCACCTTGCCCTTCTCGTCCAGCGCGAAAGCCGCGGTCGAGGTCAGATCGCGGCCGTGGGTGCCGCCGACGAATTCGTCGGTGCGGTCGCCGCGCCAGCGGATCTTCTTGTTCAGCTTGGTCGCGGCATAGGCAACGATACCGTCCTCGGGATAGAGGTTGGTCTTCTGGCCAAAACCGCCGCCGATGTCGCCGACCAGCACGCGCACGCTGTCCTTGGGACGCTTCAGCACGGCTTCCGCCAGCACGTCGCGGGTCGAGGCCGGCGTCTGCGACTGCACATGCAGCAGCAGACGGCCGGTCTTCTTGTCGATCTCGGCGATGGTCGAGCGCGGCTCCATCGCGGATGGAACGAGGCGCTGGCTGACGAGATCGAGCTCGACGGTGTGCGCGGCCTTGGCGAAGGCCTCGTCGACCTTGGCCGCATCGCCATAGCTCATGGCGCCGACGATGTTGTCGGGCGCCTCCGGCCACACCACGGGCGCGCCGGGCTTGACGGCCTCGACGGGATCGACCACCGCGGGCTGCACGTCGTACTCGACGGCGATCGCCTCGGCGGCGCTCTGCGCCTCCGCGCGCGACGAAGCCACCACGGCGGCCACGGCCTCGCCGGCATAGCGCACGACCTCATGGGCCAGCAGCCGGCGCGGCGGCACCGTCATCGGCTTGCCGTCGGGGCGCTTGAAGATGTTTAGGGTGGGGATGGCGCCGATGTCGTCCTTGACGAGGTCGGCGCCGGTATAGATGGCGGTGACGCCGGGCATCGACGCCGCGGCGCTGGTGTCGATCGAGACGATCCTGGCGTGGGCGTGCGGCGAGCGCAGCACGTGCAACCACAGCGCGCCGTCTTCCGGCTTGTCGTCGATGAACTGTCCCTTCCCGGTGAGCAGCCTCTGGTCTTCCAAACGCTTGACGGGCTGCCCCGCTCCAAAACGCAAATTGCCGGGAAGAATGTTCATTCCGCTATGTCCTCGAGATCCGCAAAAACGACCGCGGCGGTTTTAACCGATTTTGCGGGCCAGACAACCGAGCCCCGGCGCATCTGCAATGCGCGTCCGAGCCCCTTGCTGACGCGGATCGGCCGGCTAGGACCTGTCGATATCGATGATGCCTACCTTCACATCACGGCTGTCCGAGCCGCGTTTGACCGTGAGCCGGACGGTCTTCCCCGCCCCGGCCTGCTCCAACGCGTCGGTCAGGTCCGAGAGGCGCCGCACCGGCTTGCCTTCGGCCGCGGTGATGATGTCTCCGACCGCTCCCGTCGAAAAATTGACACCGCCAATCCCCGCCCGCTCCGCCGGGCTGCCGGGCGCCGTCCGCACCACGATCACGCCTTCGACGCCAAGCCGGGTGGAAACATCCTCGCCGGCGGCCATGATGCCGATGCCGGGCGTCGGCACCCGGCCGCTGCTAATGAGTTCGGGGACAATCCGGTTCACGACGTCGACCGGGACAGCGAAGCCGATGCCGGCGTTCGAGCCGGACGGCGAGATGATCGCCGTCGTGACGCCGATCAGACGGCCGGCGGAGTCCAGCAAGGGCCCGCCTGAATTGCCCGGGTTGATCGCGGCATCGGTCTGGATGACGTTGGCAATCTCCCGGCCGCCATGGGTCGGAAGCCTGCGCTTGAGCGCGCTGATGATGCCGGAGGTCATCGATTGATCCAGACCGAAGGGATTGCCGATCGCAAAGGCGGATTGCCCGACCTTCAGGTCGCTCGAGCTGCCGAGCGCGATCGGCGGCGGCAGCTGGCGCACGCTGCGGATCCGCAGCACCGCGAGATCGTAATTGGGAGCCGTGCCGATGAGGTCGACCTGGGCCACCTCTCCCGACGCAAACCGCACCGCGATCTCGCCCCCATTGGCGATGACATGGTTGTTCGTCACGAGATGACCGTCGCGATCCCAGACGATGCCCGTGCCGGACGCGCCGCCGCCCTGGCCTTCCTCACCCATGAGAGGATTGGCCGCCGACTTGGCCGCAACCTGGACGACCGAAGGCGACACGCGCTCGAAGATTTCGATGGTCGCCTTCTCGACATCGGACAGCGGGCCGCGCTGCTCGACCGCGCGTGCGGAGGGCGCCGCCCACGGGACATAGGAGATCGGGACATGCAGGATCTTCGCGGCCGTGACGGCGAGCAGCAGGGCGGCGAAGGCTGCCGCGGCAATCGCGTAGCGACGATTCATCGGTGACCACCGTCTCCAGTGCTGAATACGGCCTTGGGATGCATATGCATGGGGTGACAGATCCGGCTTACGCAGCAACGTCGCAAACGAACGGAAGTTTCCCGGTTGGGCAGGTAAGGGCTTTTCTGGCTCATGCACGGGTGCCGGGGCATATTGCCGCGCGCCAAACAGCTAGGTCAGCTCGCGCAGTGCCATTTCCACGACCTTCCGCGCCTCGGCCGTGAGCGGCGCCTGCGGCGGGACGGGATCGCCGACGTCGTAGCCCTGGATCGAAAGCCCCGCCTTGATGCAAGCGGCGAGGTTGAAGCGGGCGAAGGCTTCGTTGATGCGCCACAGCCGGCGCTGCAGCGCCATGGCCTCGTCCCAGCGGCCGGCCTTGCAGAGATTGTAGAGCTTAACGCTCTGGCGCGGGATGATGCAGGCCGGCCCCGCCATCCAGCCGAGTCCGCCGATCAGCATGACCGCGGCCGGGATATGGGCGGAGGCCGAGAACACGCGCAAGGCATCGCCGCAGCGGTTCATGATCGAGAGCAGCCGGCCGGTGTTGGTCGAGGCGTCCTTGATGTAGCCGATGCGCGGATGCGCAGCGAGGCGCGCGATGACATCGAGGGTGAGATCGGAACGCTGGAATTGCGGGTTGGTGTAGATGACGACGGGAATGTCGACGGCATCCGCAATGGCGCGGAAGTAGGATTCGACCTGGGCGTCAGTGAGCGGGAAATACGCTTCGAGGATCGCCAGGATGCCGTCGGCCCCACACTTCTGATAGGCTTGCGCCTGGGCCACCGCATCCGCGGTCGAGGTGGAGGCGACGCCGGCGATCACCGGCACGCGGCCCTGCGCGGCCTCGATCGTGGTCTGCACGACGCAGCTGCGTTGCGCGGCATTGAGATAGGCGAATTCGCCGGTCGAGCCCAGCGGCGTCAGCCCATGCACCCCGGCGCCGATCAGGTCGTCACAGAGCTTTGCCAGCACGTTGGTCCGCACCGTGCCGTCGGCATCGACGGGGGAGACGAGATAGGGAAAGACGCCGTGGAATTCGGACATGTCGGTGTGGATCCCGAAGCGCTGACTGGCCTGACGGGTCTTAGCAACGCCCGCGCCGGCGATCAAACCCTGATCAGCCGCACCCGGGTGCCCCAGGGATCGATGGCCTCAAGGCCGTCCGAAAGCGCCGTGACCTTCGCGCCGGCCTTGCGCAGGCGCTGCTCCTGGGCGGCGAGAATGTCCGGCTTTTCCGTCACCAGCGAGAACCAGGCAAGGCCGGTCATCTGATCATCGCGCTGGCCCGCGCCCTGGCTCTGCCAGACGTTGATGCCGAGGTGATGATGATAGCGGCCGGACGACAAGAACGCGGCGCCGCTGCGGCTGCGGGTCGGATCGAGACCGATCGCACCATGATAGAAATTGCCGGCCTGCGCGAGATCGCCGACGCGCAGATGCATGTGGCCGACGCGCAAGCCCTCCGGCGCCCTGGCATAGTCGGCGACGCGTGTATTGGTCAGCGACAGCAGGTCGGGAATGTCAAGCTCGTCCGTCGCCATCTTGACGCTGCCTTCGCTCCATTGCCATTGCGAGGGATCGCGGTCGGCATAGACCTCGATGCCGTTGCCTTCGGGGTCGTCGAGATAGACGGATTCGCTGACGAGATGATCGGCAAAGCCCGACAGCTTCACGCGATGCGAGGCGGCATGCACCAGCCAGCGCGCGAGGTCTTTTCGCGTCGGCATCAGGAAGGCGGTGTGGTAGAGGCCGGCGGCATTGCGCGGCTCGATTTCCGCATCGGGACGGGCCTCCAGCACCAGCAGCGCTATGCCGGCCGTGCCGAGCTTCGCGGCGGTCGCCGAACGTTCCATCACGGTAAGCCCGATCACGTCGCGGTAGTAATCCGCAACCTTGTCGAGATTCTTCACCCGCAGCGTCACCATGCCGACCCGCATCGGCGTGCGGCTGGCAAAGGTCGGCCCGCCGCCTTGAGGAACGCCCTCGGCGCGCGCCGCGGCTGCAGCCGCCATCGCGAGCGAGGTTGCGCCGGCGAGTTGCAGCAGGGTGCGGCGGGTGAGATCGATGGTCATCGGTCAGGGCTCGTTCAAAATGGTTGGGGCCATGCGGCGCAAATTCGGCCGATTGCTACACGTTCCCGTGAGCGGGTCCCAATCACATGTTCGTCGGCCGCGCGGAGGGAAGTCCTGGCCACCCGGCCAGTTTCGCACGCGCCCGCGATATCCCAGATTGAGGACAGCTTACAGGAGCCTGCCATGACCGCCCCTACTCCCCTATCTTTCCTGTCGTCCGCCCTCGCGGACATGGTGGCGCGCACGGCGCCGTCCGTCGTCTCCGTGCGTTCGCACCGCTCCCGCGCCACCGGCTTCGTCTGGAAACCCGGCCTGATCGTCACTGCCGACGAGGCACTGGCGGACGAGGGCGCGGTCGAGATCGGCCTTGCCGACGGAAGCACCGCGGCCGCCACGATCGCCGGCCGCGACCATACGACCGACATCGCGCTGCTGCGCGTCGATGCCGCCGTCGCGCCGGTCAAGCTCGCCGCGACGGTCCCGCCGCTGGGCGCCTTGTCGGTGGTGGTCGCCACCGACCGCGAGACACCGAGCGCGGCGCTCGGGATGGTGTCGACCTCCGGCAGCGGCTGGCGCTCCTTGCGCGGCGGCGAGATCGATGCGCGGATCGAGCTCGACATTCGCCTGCATCCCGCCCAGCAGGGCGGCCTCGCGCTCGATGCGTCGGGACAAGCCTTCGGCATGGCCGTGCTCGGGCCGCGGCGCGTGCTGGTGATCCCGACGGCGACGATCGAGCGCGTCGCGGCCCAGCTCGAGACGCGCGGCCGCATCGCGCGCGGTTATCTCGGCCTCGGGCTGCAGCCGGTGCGGCTCGACGACGGTGTCGGCGCGATGGTGATGAATGTCGACAAGGCCGGACCATCGGCCGCGGCCGGCATCCGCCAGGGTGACGTGATCGTCGCGGTCAACGACCAGAAGCTGTCCGGCGTGCGCGCGCTGTTGCGCTCGCTGGGTCCTTCCAGCGTCGGCGCGGTGGCCGACGTCGCGGCGCGACGCGGCGGCGAGCCGGTCAGCTTCAAGGTCACGATCGGCGAGAGGCCTGAGGCGTGAGCGAGGACAAAACGGCGCAGATCGTGCTCGCTCTGGAGATCGACGATCCCGCCCTCGCCGACCGCCTGGCGGCCCTGCTCGGCAATGTCGCCGGGCTTCGCCTTGCCGCGCCCGGGGAGCAGGCCTCGGCGACGATCGTGGCCCGCGACCCGCGTGCCACGCCCGATGACATCGCACTGACCCAGCGCGAGCTCGACGTGCTGGCGCTGATGGCCGAGGGCGCCTCCAACAAGATGATCGCGCGGCAGCTCGGCATCTCCGTGCACACGGTGAAATTCCATGTCGGCTCGCTGCTCGACAAGCTGGATGCCACCGGCCGCACCGATGCGGTTGCGCATGCGGCGCGCCGCGGCGTGATCGAGCTGTGATGGACTCTATCGTGCTGAGGGCTTGGGGAAACTGAGCTCGACCGTCAGTCCCGGCGCGTTGTCGCGCAGCGCGATCTCCGCACCGTGGAGGCGCGCGACGGCGGCAACGAGGCTGAGTCCAAGTCCATTGCCGGGCGTGTAGCGGCTCTGCTCCAGCCGGTAGAAGCGCTTGAAGACGTGGTCGCGCTGCTCAGTGGGAATGCCCGGACCATCGTCGGCGATGGCGATCACCGCGCCGCGATCGGTGCTGCGGCAGGTCACGGTCACCTGCCCGCCCTTGCGACCGTGCTTGATCGAATTGTCGACGAGGTTGGCAATGGCATCGAACAGCAGGTCGCGATCGCCCGTGATCGCCACCTGGCGGTCTCCGGCAAGGCTGAGCTTTGTGGCAACCTGCTCGGCGGCGGCATCGTAGAGCTCGACCACTTCGCCCGCGATCTCGGCGAGGTCGAGCGCGCGGAAGGCGCCGGTGCGGGCGCGGGTCTCGATCTCGGAGATCCGGGTAATGGACGCGAACATGCCGAGCACGGCATCGAGATCGGCGATGGTGTCGCCGATCAGCGCGGCATCGGCCTCGCTGTTGCGCTCGTGGTGATAAGCCTTCTCCAGCCGGCCGCGCATCCGCGTCAGCGGCGTGCGCAGATCGTGGGCGACGTTGTCGCTGACCTGCTTGACCTCGCCCATCAGCGTCTCGATGCGGTCCAGCATCTGGTTGAGGTTCTCGGCGACGCGGTCCCATTCGTCGTTGCTGCCGCGCAGGGGGATGCGCTGGTCGAGGCCGGAAAGCATGATGGCGCGGCTGGTGGCATTGATCGCTTCGATCCGCCCCACCGTGCGCCGCGTCACCAGCACGGCCGCCAGGCCGGCGAGCAGCAGCAGCAGCATGGCGACCGCTGCCATCGCGAGCTCGATCGTAGCGGTGAAGCCATCGTGATCGACGACGGTGCCGAGCCGGTTCTCTACGTAGGCCAGCGTCCCGAAATAGACATAGGCCATGATCGCCGCGACGATCAGCCCGAATGCCGCGATCGCGATCAGCGCCAGACGAAAGGTCGAGGAGCGGAGCGTCTTAGCCAGGAGCACGGAGGCAATATCCGATGCCGCGGATGGTGTGGATCAACGGATAGGCCTGGGCGTCGTCGACCTTGCGGCGGACCCGCCCGACATAGACGTCGATGATGTTGGTAGAGGGATCGAAATGCAGGTCCCAGACGTGCTGGAGCAGCATCGCACGGGAGATGACCCTGCCCTCGTTGCGCGCGAGATATTCGAGCAGCTGGAATTCGCGCGGCAGCAGCGAAATCTTGCGGCCGCGCCGGCTCGCGCTGCGCGCGATCAGGTCGATGGCGAGATCGCCGACCCGCAGCAAAGTCTCCTTGGCGATGGTCTCGCTGCGGCGACCGAGCGCCTCCAGCCGGGCCAGCAATTCGGTGAAGGAGAACGGCTTGACGAGATAGTCGTCGCCGCCGGCGCGCAGGCCGCGCACGCGGTCATCGACCTCGCCCAGCGCGGAAATGATCAGGAACGGCGCGGCGACGCCGTCGTCGCGCAATTGCCGCATCACGCTGATGCCGTCGATATCGGGCAGCATGCGGTCGATCGTGATCACGGCATAATCGCGCGCGGCGCCGTGGTTCAGGGCTTCGCGCCCCGTTGCCGCAAGATCGACGTCGTAGCCGGAGGTCGTCAATTCCTCGACGAGCTGGCCTGCGGTTTCCGGATCGTCCTCGACGACCAGGATGCGACGGTGACCTCCGGTCATGCAAAACTCCGCGCGACGATCGCCACCAGACTATCCCGTTCCGGGGCTGGACGGAACTGCCCGGTGGCGACCGCGACAATGGTGCGGTACGGCGATGCGACTACCAATAGTCTCCGCACACATTGACCCATCGCCATCCGTAGGGCGTCCAGTTTCGGCGCCAGCAACCATTGTTGTAGCCGGCGTAGAAATAGGGTGCGCCGAAGACGGCGAAACGGCGGAAATGATGATGATGATGGAAGGCGTGGCGACCATGCCAGCCGGTCGCGCCGGCGAAGCGCGGCCCGATGGCTGCGTGGGCGAACCGCGGTCCACTGAGGCCAGAACCCCCGACATGGCCGAAATGGGCGCCGCTCATGCCACCGGCACGCATGCCGCCGCCGAAATGCCCGCCACCACCGAAGTGCCCGCCGCCGCCATGTCCGCCACGTGCGAGCACGGGTGAAGCGACCGCCATTACCGCGGCGATCGTCGCTACAGCGAGGCCTGTGAGAAGCCTGTTGTTCATCGAAACATCCTCCTGGCAGTGCGACGGACTTGAGGCCGCACGAGGACGATCAGATGAAAGGAAGAAGCAGCAAGCTTCAACTTACAATCGCGCCAGATTCTGACGCGGGTGTCAGGGAGTCAACACTCTATCGCACCCTCTCCCCGTTCTTACGGGGAGAGGGTGGGGTGAGGGGTTGCTTCCGCGCATGCGATATCAGCTACTGGCCAAATTCGGCGCGCACTCGTATCGGCGTCGGTTGGGCCTCCATCTGGGCAACGTAGTGCCACGCCCCTCACCCGGATCGCTAACGCGATCCGACCTCTCCCCGCCGAAGAGCGGGGAGAGGTGAAGGGATCACACCCGCTTGCCGCCGTTCTTCTCGGCCGCGCGGCGCAGCGCTTCGGCGAGGGCGCCGCCGCCGGAAGAGGATTCCTGCTTGCGTGGCGCCGACGACGTCATGCGGGAAGGGTTGCGCGAATTGTTGTCGCGCTGCATGCCGGGAGCGTCCTTCTTGGCCCCGACCTCGTCGTCGAGGCGCAGCGTCAGAGAGATGCGCTTGCGCGCGACCTCGAAGTCCAGCACCTTGACCTTGACGATGTCGCCGGGCTTCACCACCTCGCGCGGATCCTTGATGTAGTTCTTGGACATCGCCGAGATGTGCACGAGCCCGTCCTGGTGCACGCCGATGTCGACGAAGGCGCCGAACGCGGCGACGTTGGTCACGGTACCCTCGAGGATCATGCCCTTCTGGAGGTGCTTGATCTCCTCGACGCCCTCCTTGAACACCGCGGCCTTGAACGCCGGGCGCGGGTCGCGACCCGGCTTTTCCAATTCACGCAGGATGTCGGTGACGGTCGGCAGGCCGAAGGTCTCGTCGACGAAATCCTTCGGCTTCAAGGTGCGCACGATCTCGCTGCTGCCGATCAGCGCTTTGATGTCGCTCTTGGTCGCCGCGAGGATGCGGCGCACCACCGGATAGGCTTCCGGATGCACGCCGGAGGCATCGAGCGGGTCCTCGCCGCCGAGAATGCGCAGGAAGCCCGCGCACTGCTCGAATGCCTTCGGCCCGAGCCGCGGCACGTCCTTGAGCGCCTTGCGCGACTTGAACGGGCCGTTGGCATCGCGGTGCGCCACGATGCTCTGCGCAAGGCCGGCGCCGACGCCCGACACGCGCGCGAGCAGCGGTGCGGACGCGGTGTTGACGTCGACGCCGACGGCGTTCACGCAATCCTCGACCACGGCATCGAGCGACTTGGCGAGCTTGGCCTGGCCGAGGTCGTGCTGATACTGGCCGACGCCGATCGCCTTGGGCTCGATCTTGACCAGCTCGGCCAGCGGATCCTGCAGCCGCCGCGCGATCGAGACCGCCCCGCGCAGCGTGACGTCGAGGCCCGGCAATTCCTCCGAGGCGAAGGCGGAGGCCGAATAGACCGAGGCGCCGGCTTCGGACACCACGATCTTGGACATCTTCAGCTCGGCGAGGCCCTTGACCAGCTCGGTCGCGAGCTTGTCGGTCTCGCGCGAGGCGGTGCCGTTGCCGATCGCGATCAGCTCGACTTTGTGCTTCATCGCGAGCCGGCCGAGCGTCGCCAGCGACTCGTTCCACTGCCGCTGCGGCTCGTGCGGATAGATCGCGGTGGTGTCGACCACCTTGCCGGTCGCGTCGACCACCGCGACCTTGACGCCGGTGCGGTAGCCGGGATCGAGCCCCATGGTGACGCGGGTGCCGGCCGGCGCGGCCAGCAGCAGGTCGCGCAGGTTGGAGGCGAACACGCGCACCGCCTCGGTCTCGGCCGCATTCCACAGCCGCATGCGCAGGTCGATGTTCAAATGCACCTGGATCTTGGTGCGCCAGGCCCAGCGCACGGTATCGATCAGCCAGCGGTCGCCGGGACGCTTGAGGTCGGCGATGCCGAACCGCTTCATGATCTTCAATTCATAGGCGCTGGGCACGCCCGGCGGCGGCGCCTCGGCCTCGGCCTGAATTTGCAGATCGAGGATCTCTTCCTTCTCGCCGCGGAACATCGCGAGGATGCGATGCGAGGGCAGCTTGGTCAGCGGCTCGGAGAAATCGAAATAGTCGGCGAACTTCTCGCCCTCGGTCTTCTTGCCGTCGCGCACCTTGGAGGCCATGCGCGCGTTGGTCCACATCTCCTCGCGCAACGCGCCGATCAGGTCGGCGTCCTCGTCGAAACGCTCGACCAGGATGGCGCGGGCGCCGTCGAGCGCGGCGGCCGCATCGGCAACGCCCTTCTCGGCATTGATGAAGCCTTCGGCCACGACTTTCGGATCGTTGCCGGGCTCGGCGAGCAGCTGATTGGCCAGCGGCTCGAGGCCGGCCTCCTTGGCAATCTCCGCCTTGGTGCGGCGCTTCGGCTTGAACGGCAGATAGATGTCTTCGAGGCGCGCCTTGCTGTCGGCAGCCATGATCGAGGCCTCCAGCGCGGCATCGAGCTTGCCCTGCTCGCGAACCGATTCGAGGATGGCCTTGCGGCGGTCCTCGAGCTCGCGCAGATAGACCAGGCGCTCCTCCAGGGTGCGCAATTGCGCGTCGTCGAGCGCACCGGTCGCTTCCTTGCGGTAGCGGGCGATGAAGGGAACCGTGGCGCCGCCATCGAGCAGCGTCACCGCCGCCTCGACCTGCTCGGCCCGAACCCCAAGCTCCTGCGCAATCTTCTGGTTGATATTTGCCACGCGAGATTCCCTCTATCCAAGCCCGCCGTGCGGCGGCGAACCACCGGCCACGGGACGCCGCTTATGGACCAACCGGGGTTGATTCATCAAGGTACGCCGGACCACCGTCGACAGGGGATTTTTTTCTCGAACCGATGCGATCTCGCCACATTCGTGAGGAGGCGCGGCTTCTCTCTTGCGTCGCGGCAGACCAGGATAGCCGATCCGTCATCCCTGCTTGACAGGAGCCGCTGTTCAGCGGCTGTTTGCTTCGCCGGGCCCCTGAACTCCACAAGGACAGTCATGCGAACAACATCGGTCGGCGTCTTCAAGATCGCCACCGCGGGCCCCGGCGACGTCTCCGGTCTCATGGCCATGATCGGTTCGGGCGCGATCGACCCGCGCGAGATCCTGGCTATCCTCGGCAAGACCGAGGGTAACGGCGGCGTCAATGATTTCACGCGGGAATACGCCGTCAGCGCGCTGTGCGCGGCGCTGGCGCCCCACCTCGACCTGCCGCCGCGCGAGGTCGAGCAGCGCATCGCCTTCGTGATGTCCGGCGGCACCGAGGGCGTGCTCAGCCCGCACATCACGGTGTTCACGCGCCGAGCCATCGACAGCCCTCCGGTACGCCCCTCCGGAAAGCGGCTGAGCATCGGCATGGCGCAAACGCGGGATTTCCTGCCCGAGGAGCTCGGCCGCTCCGCGCAGATCACGGAGACGGCGACCGCCGTGAAGGCGGCCATGGCGGATGCCGGCATCAGCGATCCCGCCGACATCCACTTCGTGCAGATCAAGTGCCCGCTGCTCACGAGCGATCGTGTCGAGGCGGCAGCTGCGCGCGGCAACAAGACAGCGACGACAAGCGCCTACGCCTCGATGGCCTATTCCCGCGGCGCCTCCGCGCTCGGCGTCGCCGTCGCGCTCGGCGAGATTGCGGCCGATCTCCACGATGAAGACGTGCTGCGGCGCTACGATCTGTTCTCGTCCGTGGCCTCCACCTCATCAGGCATCGAGCTGATGCACAACGTCGTCATCGTGCTCGGCAACTCGGCGGCATCAGCAAGCGAGTTCGAGATCGGTCATGCCGTGATGAACGACGCCATCGACTCCGCCGCGGTGGTCGCGGCGCTGCAAAGCGTTGGACTCCGCATGGCGCCGCAGGCAACGGAGGGCCGCGAGCTCATCAACGTCTTCGCCAAGGCGGAGGCCTCACCTGATGGCACGGTGCGCGGCTGCCGTCACACCATGCTGGAGGACACCGACATCAGCTCGACGCGCCACGCCCGCGCCGCGGTCGGCGGCCTGATCGCGGGTCTTGCCGGCACCGGCGCGGTCTACGTATCAGGCGGCGCCGAGCATCAGGGTCCCGCTGGCGGCGGGCCGGTTGCAGTGATTGCGCGACTGTCGGATTGAGACGGGCGGTATCACCGGTTTTGCGACCTCTCCGCCCGGCGCAACCCTGCCCCCCGCGCCGGCTCAGTTGATTCAGGCCCTCCCTTGCGAAAAAGGTGGCGCCGCACCTTAAGGGGATTTGGATTTCATGACGTTGCCGATGAGCTGGAATGAATGGGCGCAGCACGATGGCGTCGCGCTGGCGGGCCGCGTCCGCAAGGGCGAGCTGACGGCGAAGGATCTGGCGCGCCAGGCCGCCGCGGGCGTCGCCAAGGTCAATCCGGCGCTCTCGGGCGTGGTCGAGCTGTTCGAGGACGTGATCGCCGATCCCGCCAAGGACGGCGCCAATCTCGCAGGTCCCTTCGCCGGCCTGCCCTTCCTGATGAAGGACCTCGGGCCGACCATGAAGGGCCGGCTGCAGGAAATGGGCTCGCTGCTGATGCGCGGCAATCGCGCCAGCGCCGACACGTTCCTGACCGGTAAGTTCCGCCAGGCCGGCCTCAACCTGATCGGGCGCACCACGACGCCGGAATTCGGCGTGTGCTCTTCGGCCGACAATCCCGCCGTCTACGTCACGCGCAATCCCTGGAATACCGACTACACCACCTGCGGCTCGTCCGCGGGCAGCGCCGCGATGGTTGCCGCCGGCGTGGTGCCGATCGCACACGCGACCGACGGCGGCGGCTCGATCCGCATTCCCGCCGGCGTCAACGGCAATATCGGGTTGAAGGTCTCGCGCGGCGTGTTCTCGCTGGCGCCCCACATGTCGGACCTGACCGGTCTCGTCTCGATTCAGGGCTGCCAGTCGCGCTCGGTGCGCGACACCGCCGCCTTCGTCGATCATGCGAGGGGACCTGCGCCCGGCGAGTTCATGCCGTTCTGGACCACGGCGCAGCCCTATTCGGAGATGATCAAGCGCGATCCCGGCAAGTTGCGCATTGCGCTGTCGCACACATGGGGCGACTACACCGCGACGCCAGAGATCGCCGCCGAGCTAGCGAAGACCGGCCGCTTCCTCGAAGGCCTCGGCCATCACGTCGACTATGCGCTGCCCGAGCTCGACTTCCGCGCCGCCTTCGCCGCGCAGACCACCTGCTACATCTCGAACTTCGCGGTGGTGATCTCCAACATGCTCGCCGCGCGCGGGCTGGAGAAGCCGCCGGAAGATCTGATCGAGCCGATGAACATCCGAATCTGGGAAGCCGGCCGGCATACGAGCTTCGCCGAGCGGGCGAAGATGCAGGGCGTGTTCAACACCACCTCGCGCGGCTTCGGCGCCTTCTTCGAGCAGTGGGACGTGATCCTGACGCCGATCACCGCGCTGCCGACGCCGGAGGTCGGCACCAAGGAATATCTCACCATCTCCGACAATCCCGACGTGCTGGACTGGTTCGGCAATCTCTGGCGCTTCTTCGCCTTCACGCCGCTCGCCAATCTCTGCGGCATGCCGGCGATCTCGATGCCGATGGCGGCCCAGGACCACGGCCTGCCGCTCGGCATCCAGGCCATCGCCAAGCAGGCCAACGACGGCCTGTTGCTGCAACTCGCCGCCCAGATCGAGCGCGCGCTCGACGGCAAGTGGAACGGCGGCAGGAAGCCGAAGGTGCATGTGGGCTGAGGCGAGGCCGTTCACCTCAGACATGCGTCCAAGTTCCTGCAGCCATCCTTCGAGACGCCCGCTTTGGGCGGGCTCCTCAGGATGAGGTCATCCTCGCGGCGAGATCTTTGACCCTCATGGTGAGGAGCGCCGCCTTGCGGCGCGTCTCGAACCATGAAGGCCCCCGCAGTCTCAGTTCTTCACCGCCGGAATCTCCTCCGCCATCGGCTGCTTCTGGCCCTGCTGGTACATCGCCAGCGCCTTGTCGAGGGCTTCGCGCAGCGCCAGCGCCGCGGCGACGCTGCAACGCAAATGCGCGGTCTGGACCACGTCGACCCTGACGGCGGCGCCGACCGGCATCAACAGGTTCGCGGCAAGCTCGATCTGGATCGCGCCGTTGTGATGGCCGAAGCAGGACGCGCCGTCGAAATAGATGATCGGCGCCCGCTCCGCGCTGGAGCTCGAAATGGTGACGGGCCCCTGATTGGCGGCGGGCGTTTCGGGGTCGGCCATGGGCGCTCCTTACAGGTCATCGACGAACGAAGCGCCCACCATCGGCGCTTCGGCCCGCTCTGTCGAGGCCAAACCGCCTGCGGTGCAGGGGCCCATCCGGGGTTTTGCGCGGCGCCCGACACTGGTCTAGAACGTCCTCATGAGCACCATACCGACCACGCTCCCGTTCGCGGAACTCGCCGAGGCGATCAAGGGCCGCCGCTCCGATTACGGCCATATCAGCGGGCTGCAGCTCGACCGCTTCGCGCCCGCCGAGGCCTGGTCGAGCCTGCCCTACCGGCCCGTCTTCGTCGGCGACACCGAGACCGGGGTGCTGCATGGCGGCGTCGTCACCGCGATGCTGGACGAGAGCTGCGGCATGGCGGTGCAGCTTGCGCTCGACGGCACGCGCGCGATCGCGACGCTGGACTTGCGCATCGACTACCAGAAGCCGGCAACGCCGGGTCTCGACATCAAGGCGCATTCGGTCTGCTACCGCACCACGCGCTCGATCGCCTTCGTGCGCTCCACCGCCTATCAGGACTCGGAAGACGATCCGGTGGCGACCGCGACCGCCTGCTTCATGATCGGCGCCAACCGCACCAACATGCTTGCCGATCGCCGGATGGATGCGCGCAGCATCCCGGTGCTGGAGGCGCCAGAGGATCCGGATGGGCCGTTCGCGCGCAGCCCGTTCGCGCGCGCTCTCGGTATCCGTGTCAACGACGACGGCACGCTGACGATGCCGTTCTCGCCGCAGATCATCGGCAACCCGATCCTGCCTGCGATCCACGGCGGCATGACGGGGGCCTTCCTCGAGACCACCGCCGTCATCGGCGTCGCGCGCGAGCTCGGTACCGCCGCGCCGCCCAAGCCGATCGGGCTCACCGTCAATTACCTGCGATCGGGGCGCGCGCTCGATACGTTTGCCAACGTCTCGATCGTGAAGCAGGGCCGGCGCATCGTCGCCTTCGAGGCGCGCGCCTGGCAGGACGATGCGGAGAAGCCGATCGCCACCGCGTTCGGTCATTTCATGCTGCGCCCGACGCCGGGAAGTGACGACGAATAAGCGCATTTTGACTTGACGGCCGCGGCTCCGGCCACAACGATAGCACGTCCCCGCGAGAGGTATTGGATTGCGGCATCCGCTCGACATCGTCGCCATGTTCGCCGCGCTCTGGCTGCTGGCCTCGATGATGCTTGACGCGGTGACGCCGAAGGAGCTGACCGCTATCATGATCGCGGTCGCGATCGGTCCCGCGATCGTCGTTACCGCCGTGTTCTACTACCTGCGCTGCCCGCGAACGGACTTCGCGGTGATGTTCGCGGCGCTCTGGCTGATCTCGGACATCGCGATCGCCTTCGTCTCGCCGAGGGAGCTGCCGCATTTCCTGATCGTGCTCGGCTTCATGCCGGCCCTGCTGATCGGCAGCGTGCTGCACTGGCAACGCCTCCAGCGCCGTGAGCAGCGGCTGCCTGCGCCCTCGGTCAAGCGGGGGTGAGACTGCGCATGCGGTCCTCACCTCTCCCGCTTGCGGGAGAGGTCGGCGCGCCGGGTGAGGGCTTTCTCCTCTAGGGAATTATCCCATTGCGGAAATACCCTCTCCCGCAAGCGGGAGAGGGAGCGCACCGGCGCTGTGGCGTCAATCTTGATTTCATCACGCTCTAGCGCGGCAGCAGATTCGTCTTCGCAAGATCCAGCACCTCGTCGCCGCGGCCGTTCATCACCGCGCGCAAGACCCAGAGGCTGAAGCCCTTGATCTGCTCGGTGGTGATGGTCGGCGGCATCGACAGCTCCTGCTTGGCGGTGATGACGTCGAGCAGCGCCGGCCCGTCATGCGCGAGCATCTCCTTGACCGCACCGGGAAGCTCGCCCGGATCCTCGACGCGTTTGGCAAAAATCCCCATCGCCCGCGCTATCGCCGCGAAATCCGGATTCTCCAGGTCGACATTGGTGTCGACGAAGCCGGCCGCCTTCATCTCCAGCGCGACGAAACCGAGCACGCCGTTGTTGAAGACGACCACCTTCACCGGCAGCTTCTCCTGCGTCAGCGTGATCAGATCGCCCATCATCATGGTGAAGCCCCCGTCGCCGGAGAGCGAGATGACCTGCCGGCCGGGCTGGGCCGCCTGCGCACCGATCGCCTGCGGCATCGCATTGGCCATCGAGCCGTGCACGAAGGAGCCGATCAGCCGGCGGCGGCCGTTCATGTCGAGATAGCGCGCGGCCCACACCGTCGGCGTGCCGACATCGGCGGTGAACACCGCGTCGTCGGAGGCATGGTCGCTGATGACCTTGGCGAGATATTGCGGATGGATCGGCTTAGCTCCCGGCGTGCCCTTGGCGAGCGAGTCCAGGCCCTCGCGCGCCTTCTTATAGTGCGCGACGGCATCGTCGAGATGCCTGCGCTGCGTCTTCGCTTTCAACAGCGGCAGCAGCGCCTCGATGGTGAGCTTGACGTCGCCGACGAGGCCGAGATCGATCTTGCAGCGGCGGCCCAGATTTTCCGGGCGGATGTCGATCTGCGCGATCTGGCAATCGGTCGGGAAGAACTGCTTGTAGGGAAAATCGGTGCCGAGCATCACCAGCGCGTCGCAGGCGTGCATGGCGGCATAGCCCGAGGAGAAACCGATGAAGCCGGTCATGCCGACGTCGTAGGGGTTATCGTATTCGACGTGCTCCTTGCCGCCGAGCGCATGCACGATCGGGCTCTTCAGCGCCTCGGCGAGCTGCATCAGGGGCGCATGCGCGCCGGCGCAGCCGCGGCCGCAGAACAGGGTGACGCGCTCGGTGCCGTTGAGGAGATCCGCGAGCGCCTTGAGCTCATCCGCCTGCGGCACCACCTTCGGCGCCGCCACGCCAAGGCCGCGCGTCGTCGACAGCGCGCGCTTCGGCGGGCTGCGGAACGCGACGTCGCCGGGCATGGCGACCACGGCGACGCCGCGCAGGCCCACCGCCGCGCGGATCGCGTTCTCCAGCACGAAAGGAAGCTGGCTCGGGTCGGAGACCAGCTCGCAATAATGGCTGCATTCGCGGAACAGGTTCTGCGGATGCGTCTCCTGGAAGTAGCCGCCGCCGATCTCGGCGGTCGGGATCTGCGCCGCGATCGCCAGCACGGGCACGCGGCTGCGATGCGCGTCGAACAGCCCGTTGATCAGATGCAGATTGCCGGGTCCGCAGGAGCCGGCGCACACCGCAAGGCTTCCGGTCACCTCGGCTTCGCCTGCGGCGGCGAAGGCAGCGACCTCCTCGTGGCGGACATGGATCCATTCGATCGTGCCGCGACGGCGCAGCGACTCGGTCAGCGCGTTCAAGCTGTCGCCGACAATGCCGTAGATGCGCTTGACGCCGGCCTGTTCGAGCGTTGCCACGAACAGATCGGCCACGTTGTTGATCGCCATATCGGTCTCCTGCTGCGCCGGTCACACTGCGCGAAGCGTCAACATCAGCATCGCGGCAATATGAGGCACACTAGGCGATGACGGGTTCACAGCTGGTTTATTGCGGCTCAGCCTTTCGCAATCGCCCGATCATAGGCTTCGACCGTCGCCTTGGCGCGCGCGGCGACATCGGCGGCGCTCATGCCGGGCTTGTAGAGGCTGGAGCCGAGCCCGAACGCGGTCACGCCGCCCTTGATGTATTCGACAAAATTCTGGTCGGAGACGCCGCCGACGGCGGCGATCATCACGCCTGACGGCAGCACGGCGCGGATCGCGGCGATGCCGGCGGCACCTAACACGCTCGCCGGAAAGAATTTCAGGCCCGATGCGCCGGAGCGCGCGGCAAGCAGCGCCTCGGTCGGCGAGAACACGCCGGGCAGCGTGACCATGCCGTATTGATGTGCACGCACCAGCACCTGGGTGTCCACGTTCGGCGAGACCATCAGCCTGCCGCCGACGTCGTTGAGGCGATCGACATCCGCGGTGGTGAGCACCGTGCCGGCGCCGATCAACACGCCTGGTGGCGCCTGCTTCACGGCCATTGCGATGGAGCGGAACGGATCGGGCGAGTTCAGCGGGATCTCGATCGCGGTCATGCCGGCTTCGATCAGCACGCCAACGATGGCCTCGGTCTCCTCGGGCTTGACGCCGCGCAGGATCGCGACCAGCGGCCGCTTCATTGGCGGAAAGGCAACGCTCATCTCAAGAATCCTTCTATTTCGTCCAGATCGCGGCAGCCGCCATCGACAGGCCGCGGCGGACGGCTTCATCCGCATCGACCGGCTGCACCGTGACCGACAGTGCATCGAAGGCATGCCGGTACAGCATCGCAAGCCGGCCCGAGGCAATCAGCACGACAGCCGCGTGCGGCACCGCGCCGGAGAGACCGGCGGCCAGCTCGGCGCCGATCAAGGTGCCCGACAGCGTCTCGCGCGCCGCGGCGGCCGTGCCGCCGAACAGTAGTTGCCGCGAGCGCGCCGTGAACAGGAGATTCGCGGCGAAGGCCGGCGCGGCGTACGCGGCCTTGACCGCCGCCTTGAAGTTCGCAACATCCTCGGCCTCGTCGGCGCCCGCGATCGCGAGCGACAGGATGGTCTCGCGCGAGACGGCGCTGAACAGCTCGCCGGTCATGAAGGTGGAGAAGCGTTCGACGATGCCGCCCCTGACGCGCACCCACTTCGAATGCGTGCCGGGCATGCAGACCAGCGCCTCGCCCACCGCATCGAGGCCGAGCGCGCCGAGCAACTGCGTTTCCTCGCCGCGCATGACGTCCGGCGCGGCAGCATCGCGCTGTGCGATGCCCGGCAGGATTCGGATGTCGCGCGCCTGCCCGGGGACGCGCACGGCCTGGTTCAGGACAGCGGAGAGCGGGGCGGGCGTGTCGACATAGCCGGCCTCGACCCAGCCGGTCTTCGCGCCGGCCATGCCGCAGACGAGAACCGGCAGATGATCGGGCGCCTCGACCGCCGCGAGATGCGATTGCAGCACCGCGGGAAAGCCGGTCTTGGCGGCGACCAGCATGCCTTCATCGCTGCGGCGTTCGGCCAGCACCAGGCCGGCACGATCGACCAGCCACAGGCGAAAACTGCTGGTGCCCCAGTCCACCGCGACATAAGCGGGTTCGGTCATGCGAAACTGTCCTCGTCTCACGGCCAGATTCTTGTCTCACCAGCAAGACGCCGTCTCGCGACAATGAGACGATCTCTTGCGGGCCCTGGTTGAGATACCGGCTATTGCGCGGGCAAACCAGCCCTTTCTCTCCGATTTGCGGCTGCACCGCGCTGGCACAGCGCTTGCTGAACGCTCCCCGCTCAACGCCGTCAACGCGCGACAAGACGCGTCAACATCAGATGAGGAAACCCATGGAGATCGGCTATTTCACGATGCCTTCGCATCCGCCGGAGTGCGGCCTGAAGGAAGGGAACGACTGGGACCTGCAGGTCATGCGCTGGCTCGACGAGCTCGGCTATCAGGAGGCCTGGGTCGGCGAGCACCACACCGCGCCGTGGGAACCCAATCCAACGCCCGACCTCCTGATCGCGCAGGCGCTGATGCAGACCAAGAAGCTTCGCATCGGGCCGGGCGGTTTCCTGCTGCCCTATCACCACCCGGCCGAGCTCGCCAACCGCGTCGCGATGCTCGACCACCTCTCCGAGGGCCGGCTCAATTTCGGCGTGGCGGCTTCGGGCCTGCCGAGCGACTGGGCGATGTTCAACGTCGACGGCATGAGCGGGCAGAACCGCGACATGACCCGCGAGGCGCTGGAGATCATCCTGAAGATGTGGAGCGATCCCGCGCCCTGGACCTACAAAGGCAAGTTCTGGACGGTCTCCAAGCCGGACACGATGTTCGACTTCCTCAAGCCGCACATCAAGCCACTGCAGGCGCCGCATCCGCCGATCGGCGTTGCGGGCCTCTCCAAGAACTCGGACACGCTGAAGCTCGCAGGCGAGCGCGGCTTCATCCCGATGAGCCTCAACCTCAACCCGGCCTATGTCTCCAGCCATTGGGATTCCGTCGAGATCGGCGCCGCCAAGACCGGACGCAAGCCGAACCGGCAGGACTGGCGTCTGGTGCGCGAGGTGTTCGTCGCCGACACCGACGAGGAGGCCTGGAGGCTCTCGACCGGCGACATGATGGGCCGGATGATGAGCGAGTACTTCCTGCCGCTGCTCGGCCATTTCGGCTTCAAGGACTATCTGAAGCACGCGCCCGACGTGCCCGACAGCGACGTCACCGTCGAATATTGCGCCAAGCGGAACTGGATCGTCGGCTCGCCCGCGACCGTCGCCGAGAAGATCGAGAAGATCTACGACGAGGTCGGCGGCTTCGGCGTGCTCCTGGTGTTCGGCTTCGACTACAAGCACAAGGCCGAGGCATGGCACCATTCGCTCTCGCTACTGAAGAACGAGGTGATGCCCCGTCTTGCGCATCTCGGCTCTGCGAGGAAGGCAGCTTGACGCTCAGCGGGTGCGGCGCGATCGTGCCGCACCCGCGTTCATTTCGGAGATTTCCGCGTGACGGTCGATGCCAAGGACTTCAAGCAGGCGATGCGCCAATGCGCCGGTGCCGTCGCTTTGGTGACGGTGGGGGCCGAGCACGGCAAGCGCACGGGCCTGACAGTGACCTCGGCCTGCTCGCTGTCGGACACGCCGCCCTCGCTGATCGTCTGCGTCAACCGCAACGCCAGCGCCCACGGGCGCATCCGCGAGGAAGGCGCGTTTGCGATCAACTTCCTGCACGAGGATCACGCGCTCCTCGCGCTCACCTTCAGCGGCCAGAAGGGCGTCAACGGCGACGACCGTTTCGCCTTCGGGCAGTGGACGCGTGGGGCAACCGGCGCGCCGGTGCTGACGGATGCGGTCGCCGCGTTCGACTGCGTGCTGGCGCAGGAATTCGAGACCAGCACGCATTCGATCTTCGTGGGCGAAGTGCGTGACGTCTCGCATTCGGATGCGGCGCGGCCGCTGGTCTATCTGCGCAGCAGTTTTCACACGCCGCGCGAGATGCGCGAGACGGTGACGGTCGGTGACCTCGATTCGCGGCATCTGAGCTGGACGGATTTTTCGTAAGGGACGTCGAAAATTGTAGGGTGGGCAAAGGCGCACTTGCGCCGTGCCCACCATCTCTCTCGATCGCGAAATGCGTGGGCACGCTTCGCTTTGCCCACCCTACGATACAAGCGCGGCGGAGACCTCTCACCTCTCTCCACATGCCATCGAACGCTACTGCGTCGTCGCGATCTTCATCGCCTTGACCTTGCGATACAGCGTCGCGCGGCTGAGTCTTAACGCACGCGCTGCTTCGGTCACCCGCCCGCCATGCTTGCGCAGCGCCTCGACGATCGTGGCGCGTTCGGCTGCTTCGAGATCCGGCTCCGCCGTTCTGAACGGCGGCAAATCGAGATCCGCATCCGTGATCACGCCGCTCTCCGCGGTGCAGCCGGCGAGCCGCAGCACGTGGCGGAGCTGGCGCATGTTGCCGGGATATGGATAGGCCACAAGCTGCGACCATGCTTCGTCCGATAGCCTGCAGCCCGGCGCTTCCTCGCGCGCGATCTGGCGGATGATATCGTCCCTGTCCGCCCGCTCGCGCAGGGCCGGCAGCCGCAGCGCGATGCCGCGCAGACGGAAGTAGAGATCGGCGCGGAAGCTCCCCTCCTCCACCATGCCGCCGAGGTCGCGATGGGTGGCGCTGATCAGGCGGATGTCGACCGCCACCGGCTTGAGCGCACCGAGCGGCCAGACCTCGCGGTTTTCCAGGACGCGCAGCAGTCGCGTCTGCAGCGCGATCGGCATGTCGCCGATCTCGTCGAGGAACAGCGTGCCGCCATGGGCCTGCACAATCAGGCCCTTCGAGCCGTCGCGGCGCGCGCCGGTGAAGGCGCCGGCCTCGTAGCCGAACAGTTCAGCGTCGATCAAGCTCTCCGGCATCGCCGCGCAATTCAGGGCGACATAATTGTTGCGCGCCCGGTTGCTCGCCGCGTGAATGGCGCGCGCGAACACATCCTTGCCGACGCCGGTCTCGCCCTGCAGCAGCACCGGCAGATCGCGATCGATGACGGCCCCGAGCCGCTTCACGCTTTTGACCATTTCGGGATCGCGACCGGCGAGCCGATGCAGCGCGTCGAAGCGATCGACAGGCGCGTCACGGCGCGCTGCAAGGGGCTTTGCGCGCATCGGCGGCGCCACATGCCCCTGGCCCAGCGGACTGCCATCCGCCCGACGCAGCTCGACGAGCTCATCCGTGCCGCGCACGGCCTGATGATCAAAACGGACGTAGCGGGACACATCGATGCCGGACGCGATCATGCCGTCGGTGAGGCCCAGCAGTGCCCGCGCGGAGCGGCAGGCACCGACGACGCGGCGGTCATCGTCATAGGCGATGAGGCCGCTGCCACCGTCACCGGGCACGGTGGCGATCCAGGCGTTGCTGAAATGGGCACGGAAGATCGCGCCCTCCATCCGCCGGGTCGCCTGCATCGTCACCGCGAGCGCGAGCTGATGCGCGGTGCGCTCCAGATCCTCACGGCAGGAGGTGATATTGACGGCGCCGGCGAGCCGGCCGGCCTGGTCGAACAGGGGCGCCACGGCGCAGGAGAACATGTGCCACTGCGCGCGAAAATGTTCGTCGCGATGCACCAGGATCGGCTTCTCCTCGGCCAGCGCCGTGCCGAGCCCATTGGTGCCCTCGAACGTCTCGGCGAAGTTCGAGCCCGTGTAGATCTTCCAGTCCAGAAACATCCTTGCGTCGGCTTCGCCCGGCAGGCGGCTGAACAGCATGGTTGCGTTGGCATCAGCGAGATTCACGCAATAGCCGGCGTCGCGCAGCGCACGGGCGAGATCGTCGAGCTCAGGCATTGCGAGCCTGATCGTCTCCTCCATCGGCTCGGCGGCATGCCGGACCTCGGCTTCGGTGAAGGTCTGCGGCGGTCCCTGCCGTGCCGGATCGAGCTTGTGGTTGACGAGGCACCGCCGCCAGGAATTGGCAATTCGCGAAGAGGCATCGACGTCGGCCACATGATTGGCGACGGACAAGACGCGGGCGACATGGTTCGAGGCCGACAAGCTGGCCATCGCGGACGTCTCCACCCTGTATTATTGTGCAAAGTCTGGCACCACAGGCGGGGATGTCAATCGGGAACCGGTTTTGCTGTCATTCCGGGGCGGCTCGAAGAGCCGAACCCGGAATCTCGAGATTCCGGGTTCGATGCTTCGCATCGCCCCGGAATGACGGCCTCATCTATTGCTGCACCGCCCTCACCACGTGTCGATGCACGGCCGCTTCTTTGCCGTTCGCGCTGGCGGCTTCGGCACTGACCGCAGACCGGCCATGATCCAGCGCCGCGTCTCGGCGGGGTCGATGACGTTGTCGATCTCGAACACCGAGGCGATCGAGACCGCCTTGCCGTTGGCATAGAGCTCGGCGACCTTGTTGCGATAATAGGTCTCGCGCTCCTCGGGGTCGGCGATCGCCTCCATCTCCTTGCGGAAGCCGAGGCGGACATAGCCTTCCAGGCCCATGCCGCCGAATTCGCCGGTCGGCCAGGCCGCGGTGAAGAACGAGGCGTGGAAGCCGCCGCCGATCATCGACTGCGCACCGAGACCATAGCCCTTGCGCAGCACGATGCCGAACAAGGGCACGGTGAGGCTCGCGCCGGTGACGAACATGCGCGAGACGTGGCGGACGATCGCGGTCTTCTCGGCCTCCGGGCCGACCATGAAGCCGGGCGTGTCGCAGAGCGAGACGATCGGCAGATCGAAGGCGTCGCAGAGCTGGAGAAAGCGCGCGGCCTTGTCGCCGGCATCGGCATCGATGGCGCCGCCGAGATGGCGCGGATTGTTGGCGATCAGGCCGAACGGCTTGCCTTCGATACGGATCAGCGCGGTGACCATGCCGACGCCGTAGTCGCGCCGCAGCTCCAGCACGGAATCCTTGTCCGCGACGAGATCGATCACGCTGCGGATGTCGTAGACGCGTAAGCGGTTCTCGGGGATGGCGCGGCGAAGCAGGCGCTGGTCGGCGGCTTCCCACTCCGTCACCGGGCCCTGGAAATACGACAGATATTTCTGCGCGACACGCGTTGCCTCCTCCTCGTCCTCGACCAGGATGTCGATGACGCCGTTGGGCGACTGGAACGAGACGGGGCCGACCTCGGCCGGATGATAGACGCCGAGCCCGCCGCCCTCGATCATGGCCGGGCCGCCCATGCCGATCGAGGCGTTCTTGGTGGCGATGATGACGTCGCAGCAGCCGAGCATCGCGGCATTGCCGGCGAAGCAATAGCCGGAGACGACGCCGACGACAGGGACGAGGCCGGACAACCTTGCGAACTGCACGAAGGACGGGCCGTCGAGCCCGGTCATGCCGAGCCGATCGGTGTCGCCGGGCCGGCCGCCGCCGCCTTCGGCGTAGAACACCAGCGGCACCCGCCAGTCTTCCGCAAGGGTCAGCATGCGGTCGATCTTCTTGTGATTCATGTGGCCCTGCGTGCCCGCGAGCACGGTGTAGTCATAGGCCACGACGATGCAGCGCGCGCCCTCGGGGCCGAACTTCTCGGCATTCACCGTGGCAACGCCCATGACGAGGCCGTCGGCCGGCGTGTTCTTGATGAGGTCGTCGAGCTTGCGCCGGCGCCGCTGCGCCGCGATCGCGAGGCTGCCATATTCCATGAACGAGCCTTCGTCGACGAGCTGGGCGACGTTCTCGCGCGCGGTGCGCTGGTTGGTGTTGCGGCGGCGCTCGACCGCGGCCGGGCGGTTCGCATCCAGCGTGTTGGCCTGGCGCGCGATCAGCTCGGCAAGATCCGGGCGGATGTAGTCGAGATCCACATCGGCTTCCGCGGCCGTGTGATCCGCCGCGACGTCGAGCGGCTCCAGATACATGATCGGCTCGCCATGCAGCAGCGTGACGCCGTCGCCGGCAACGAGCTTCATGACCCGGCCGCCCTGCTCGGCCATGACGAGATGCTCCATCTTCATGGACTCGATCACCGCGAGCTGCTGCCCCGGGCGCACGATCTCGCCTTCCTTCACCTGAATGGTGACGATGGTGCCCTGCAAGGGCGCCGCGACCATCACCGCGCCTTCTGGCACGACCTGTGCGACATGCGCTTCGGTGCCGTGCGCTCCGCTTCGTTCCGCCGCGGCAAAGTAGAGCGGCTTGGCCGCGCCATCGGCGGCATCGACGAGCTTTGCGATATTTCTATCGATGAAATCGGTCGCGATGCGGTTGGTCCTGAAATCGGGATGCGCCAGCACCGCCTGGAGGAAGGCGATATTGGTGACCACGCCGTCGATGCGGAACTCGCGCAAGGCGCGCGATGCCTTGGCGACCACGTCATGCCAGGCTTCGCCCGGCGTATGCACGATGACCTTTGCCAGCAGCGAATCGAAGGCGGCGCTGGTCTTGTAGCCGGCGTAACCGAAACTATCGACGCGCACGCCCGGCCCGGAGGGCGGCTCGAACACGGCGAGCACGCCGCCGGTCGGATGCGTCGCGCCGGTCTCGTCAAGCGTCTCCATGTTGACGCGGAGCTGCATGGCATGGCCGCGGGGCTTCGGGATGGATTCCTGCGCCAGGCCGAGGGACGCCAGCGAAGCCCCCGCGGCGACCGCGAGCTGGGCGCGGACGAGATCGAGGCCAAGCACCTCTTCGGTCACGGTGTGCTCGACCTGAAGCCGCGGATTGGCCTCGATGAAGGCAAAACTGTCCTCGGCGGTGCCGTCAACCAGGAACTCGAACGTGCCGAGATTGTCGTAGGTCGCAGCCGCTGCAAGCTGCCTCGCCGCCTCGATGATACGGCCGCGCAAGGGATCGCTCAGCGAGGGGCTCGGCGCGACCTCGATCAGCTTCTGATGCCGGCGCTGGATGGTGCATTCGCGTTCCCAGAGATGGGTGATCGCGCCATGCTTGTCGCCGATGATCTGCACCTCGATATGGCGCGCCTGCCGGATCAGGCGCTCGGCATAGACACCGTCGAAGCCGAAGGCCGCCTTGGCCTCCGACTGGCAGCGCGCATAGGCTTCCGCGAGATCGGAGGCGTTCTCCACCACGCGCATGCCGCGCCCGCCGCCGCCGGCCATCGCCTTGATCACGATGGCCGCGTTGCTGCCGAGCGAGGTGAAGAACGCCGTGATCTCCTCGAGGCTCGACGGCCCACTGGTGCCGGCGATGATCGGGACGCCGCAGCGCTTTGCCAATTGCCGGGCCGCGACCTTGTCGCCGAACAGGTCGAGCGCCGCCGGCTTTGGGCCGACGAAGGCAAGACCCGCATCGGCGCAGGCCTTTGCGAACGCTGCGTTCTCGCTGAGGAAGCCATAGCCGGGATGCACGGCGTCGCAGCCGACGCCTTTCGCCGCCGTCACCACCGCGTCGATATCGAGATAGGCCCGCGCGCCGCGGCCAGGGATTTCGATCGCATCGTCGGCAACACGCACGTGCAGCGACAGCGCATCGTCGGCGGGATGGATCGCCACCGTCGCGATACCGGCATCGGCCGCAGCACGCGCGATGCGGATGGCGATCTCGCCGCGATTGGCGATCAGGAGCTTCTTGAACGACATGATATCTCTCACTCAGACGGCAGCAGAACGATTGGGATCGAGGTCCTGCCCTTCGGCCGGGCCTTGTCCCAGAAGCCGCGCAAGGTGGCGAGGTAGTCCTTCTCGTCGAGGCCCGCGTTCATGACGTTCTTCCCGTGTTGCTTTTCTTCTCGCGAAGGCACGCAGGTGCCGTCGATCGACGTCGTTACACGTCGAGCACGGCAGAGGTCATGTCAAGAAAAACAGCACCGGCGTCGCGGCCGATGCCGCGACGCGGAAATATCAGGCGACACGCAGTACGTTTCGCTACGCCGCGCGTACGCCCGCGACGAAGGTGCTGACCTCGTTTTCGAGGGATTGCAGCTTCTGCGTCAGACGGCCGCTGGATTGCAGCACGAGGCCAGCGGCCTGGCCGGTCGTCGCGGTGGCCTCGGTGACGCCGGAGATGTTCTGCGAAACCTGGTCGGTGCCGGACGCCGCCTCCTGCACGCTGTGGGCGATGGCGGCAGTCGCGGCGCCCTGCTCCTCGACGGCTGCGGCGATCGACGAGGAGATCTCGTTGACCTCCATGATGGTGGCGCGGATGCTTTCGATGTTGCCGACGACCTGATTGGTCTCGGCCTGGATCGCGGTGATCTGCGCGCCGATCTCGTCGGTTGCCTTCGCGGTCTGGCTCGCCAGCGACTTCACTTCGCTCGCGACCACCGCAAAACCCTTGCCGGCCTCGCCGGCCCGCGCCGCCTCGATGGTGGCATTGAGCGCGAGCAGATTGGTCTGCGAGGCGATCTGGTTGATGAGGTCGATGACCTCGCCGATCTTGTGCGCGGCCGCAGCCAGCCCCTGCACGGTGTCGTTGGTGCGCTGCCCGTCGGCGGCGGCCTTGTCGGCCACGGTCGCGGCCTGCGCGACGCGCTGGCTGATCTCCGAGATCGAGGACGACAGCTCACCGGCGGCGGAGGCCACGGTCTGCACGTTCGTCGATGCCTGCTGGCAGGCGGATGCGACGAAGCTGGCGCGGTCGCTCGCCTTGTTCGCGGTCTCCGACATGCCCTGCGCGGCCTGCTGCATCGCGCGCGCCTCGTTGAAGACGTCGCGGACGACGGCCTGGACGCTCGCCTCGAACTTGCCGGCGAGGTCGGTCATCGCCTTGCGTTTCTCGTCATCGGCTTTCCGCTTCATCTCTTCCTGTTCGGCATGCATCTGGCGAACGGCCGACGCATTGTCCTTGAACACGGCGAGTGCCTTGGCAAGCCCGCCAACCTCGTCGCGACGATCGATGTAGGGCACCTCGAAGGCGCTGTCGCCGGCGGCGAGGCGCTCGGTCAGCGCGGTGATCCGGGCCAGCGGTCCGGTGACGCTGCGGCCGATCAGGAAGGAGGCTGCAAGGACCACGACCAGCACCGCCAGGCAGACATAGGCGAAAGTCATCGCGTTCTGGCGGAACGCGGCGTCGACATCGTCGAGATAGATGCCGGTGCCGATGATCCAGCCCCAGGGCGCAAAGCCCTTCACATAGGAGATTTTCCCGACCGGCTGGTCGAAGCCGGGCTTGGGCCAGAGATAGCCGTAGAAGCCCGCCCCCTGCTTCTTGACAACGTCGACGAAGCCCAGGAACAGGGCGTTGCCGGCGGGATCCTTCATGCCGGACAGATCCTTGCCGTCGAGCTCCGGCTTGATCGGATGCATGACCATCTTGGGGGTCATGTCGTTGATCCAGAAGTATTCGACCTTGTCGTAACGCAGGCTCTTGATCTCGGCCGTTGCGGCGGCCTGGGCCTGTTCGCGCGGCAGTTTTCCCTCGCTCTCGAGCTTCTGATAATGGGCGAGAATGCCGTAGCCGATGTCGACCATCTGCTGCGTCTTGGCCTGGCGATCGGCCACCATCTGGGTGCGCAGGGTCGACAGCGCGATCGGCGCCAGCGCGATCATGCCGAGCAGGCTGATGCCGACAATGAGGACCAGCTTGAAGCTGATGCGGGAGAAAATCATCGGAGCTCGCAGAATTGGCGGTACAGATATGCCAATTTATCCCGCCCCCCTTAGCAAAGCCTTAAGCATTCCGGTTCCGCCAGCGGCCGCCGCAGGCCCGCCGCCGCGCATCGCTGTCGTCGTCCAACGACCCGGCCCCGCATTCGAATGTAAACCTCTTCAAATCTAGAACACCTCGATATCGGCCTTCTGCGCGTTGACTTGGCGGGGGCTCTGGCGGAACGATCGACGCAGACAACCAGCGCCAGCTGTGGCGTGAGAGCAGCCAAGGGCCAGAGGCTCCATGCATCCATCGACATCACCAAGGTCTCTCGACCTGCCCGCGCTGAGCGCGGCGGAGCGACTCTTCATCTGGGGATTCCGGGCCAAGGCACGCAGCGGAGGTGCCGTTCCGACCGCCGCCGATATCCAGGAGGTGTACGACCATTTTCGCGTAGGCGATGCCGTGGCCTCGCTGGAATCCATCATCGAGATATTCGCCTGCACGGCCCATACGGCCATCGAAGTGCACTGCCCGACCTGCCCGCGCGTGTCGGACAGCGAGCGGGAAATTTTGCATGCCATCGCCGCGGCACAACAGGATCGCATCGACATCGCCCGCGAGCGGTTCGAGAGCTGGCTGCCGCCGGTCGGCGCCGATTGGGCGCTCGCGCCGGTGCGGGGGCTCGCGACGATCTTCCGCATGGCAGGCCTCATCCTGCCCGACCGGCAGGTGCGGTCTTTCGATCATGACCGCACCATGGCGATGAAGAGCTGGCTGGTCGGAAGCCCGACGCTGCACTGACGAGATCGTTCATGCCTCCGGATATTCGCGGTTCTGTGACGGTCCCGGACGCCGGCCAGCCGCGGCTCTGTCCGCTCCAGGCCGCGCTTGCGGCGCACCCTTGCGTCGAAAGCTACGATGATTTCTGCCGCGTCGCGCTGTCGTTGTTCCGGTTCATCGGGGCGGCCTATACGACCGGCGCCTCCGATTGCTGGGAAGCGGCTTATCGCTTTGCCGACGAGGCGCCGGGCGTCTCCGACAGTCCGCTGCTGGTGGCACGCGCTGCCGCGCTGGTCAGAATCCTGCGCAGCGGCCGGCCATGCGAACTGTGCTTCATGCCGCCGTCCTGCCGGCGCCTGTCGAAGGACGAGGCCGGTTTGATGCAATTGCTGGCGGTCGCGCGCCGCAAGCAGCCGGGCGAGCTCGAATCCATCGTCTGCCAGCTGGTCGGCTCCGGCAAGGAAGACGCGGCGACACGGGCGGTCAACGCGCTTGCACTGTGCTGACACCTAAAGCGCGATGCGATTAGGATGAATCGTCATCGCGCTTTAGGTTGTTGTTTAAGCATGATCTTTTCGGAAAACCGCTGCGCACTTTGCCGGATCATGCTTTAGGCCCCCTTCCTGCCCAGCACGAGATCGATCGTGTGGGCGGCAATCTTGCGCAGCTGCGGCTCGTCGCCGAACGCACGTTCGAGCACGGCGAGACCGCGGGTGACCGTGACGATGTGCAGCGCTGCTGCGGCGGGGTTGCCGCCGAACTCGCCGCGCTCTGCACCGGCCGCGAGCGTATCCTGAACCAGAGCGGTGACGCGCGAGAGCAGGCTCGCAAAAGCCTGACGCGCCTCTTCATCGAGCCCTTCGCCTTCGGCCGAGCCGAGCTCCATCAAGCCACGCGTGGTCGGACATCCCCGCGGCGGTGTGCCGGAACGGAAATTGGTGATGGTCAGATCGAAGAACACGGTGAGACGCTTGCGCAAGCTGCCTGTCCCCAGCGCCCTTTGCAGCGCTGCGACATAATCCTCCGCATAGCGTTCATAGGCCTGCAGGAACAGCGCCTCCTTGCTGCCGAAGGCATTATAGAGACTGCCGCGCTGCACGCCGGCATCGCGCGCGATGTCGGACATCGAGGTGCCGCGCACGCCCTTGCGCCAGAATTGGTCGAACGCGATGCGCAGGACTTCGTCGTGATCGAATTCGCGCGGCCTCAACCTCGGCTCCCCAGACTATTTGACATGGTGTCAAGAACATGCTTTCTAGACATCGTGTCAAAAACTGATTGGAATTGATAGCCCGTTTCGTCAATGGGCCGTACCGGCGGCGCACATATTCGCCGTGCCGGATAGAGCCCGCATGCAAAGGGACCAATGATATGCCTCTCCTTCACATCGCGATGCGCGCCGGCAAGCCCGAAGCCTACCGGCAGGCGATTCTCGACGGCCTCTATCACGCCATGCGCGAAGCGCTCGACGTGCCCGAGGACGACGCGTTCATGGCCATCACCGAGCATGAGCCCGCGAACTTCCGCTGCGGCACCGGTTACGGCGTCGCGCGCAGCGACGATGCGGTGCTGATCCAGATCACCGTGTTCGCCTCGCGCACCACCGAGCAGAAGAAGGCGCTGTATCGCCGCATCGCGGACCGTCTCGGCGAAAGTCCCGGCATCCGGCCTGAGGACGTTTTCGTGAACGTGCTCGATGCTCCCAAGGAAAACTGGTCGGTCGGAAACGGCGTCGCGCAATTCGCATGAGTTTGCCGGCCCCTCCATCCCCCTCTTGAGAATTTTCGGCCGCAAGGGTCTGATAGGCTGCGGAGCAAACCTCCGCTGAGCTGAACTCAGGACCTGAACGGCATGACCATGTCGGTCGAGCAATTGTGGAGCCTGCCGGAAACCGCGCTGGTGGGCGCCTATGCGGAAGCCCGGCGCCGCTACGCGGAGAAGAAGTTCGAGCGCGACACCCAGCGGGCCCGGCTCGAATGGATGCGCGCAAAGCTGTTCGTCAACACGCAAGGCAACGTAACCGAACGCAAAATGGCCGTCGATGTCTCCGAGGAGCTGGCGCGCAAGGGCCAGGAGGTGCGCGAGATGACGCGGGATCTCGACATGCTGAAGATCGAGGCGGACGTGATCGACACCATGATCCGGCTCCGCGGCGCGCACGGGGCGCCGCCGGTCCATGTGGAAGACGCGGCCGAGAAGCCCGCCGAGCCGGAGGGGGAGTGAGATGGCCGCATTCCGGGGCAGCTGCCTGTGCGGCGAGATCGCATTCGAGGTCGAGGGTCCGTTCGACCGCTTCCTCAATTGCCATTGCTCGCGCTGTCGCAAGGCGACCGGGACGGCGCATTCCTGCGAGGTGGTCGTCAAGGCCGGGGCGCTGCGCTGGCTGCGCGGTGAGGCATCCGTCACGCGCTTCGACCTGCCCAATGCGCGCAGCTTTGCCACCGCATTCTGCAAGATTTGCGGCAGCCCGATGCCGCACCTCACGCGCAGCGGACGCGAGGCGATCATCCATGCCGGCGCGTTCGACGAGAAGCTGGATGCGACACCCGACCGCCACGTGCACTGGACATCGCGCGCCGATTGGTATGTGCACGGCGATGCGCTGCCGGTCGAGGATTGAGGCGTCACCCGATTTGGGCCGATGCGCCTGCGATCGGTGCGGATCGTCCTACTCATCCGCAACGCATGCCGCCATGATGCTGTCGAGCTCCGCCTTCGAGAGCACCCCGAGCTCGGCGATGAAGACGATCCGCGCGCGCGGCATGCCCGGCGCGGGTGCATCGCCAGGGGCCAGCGTGGCGCGGCCGCCGGCGAATTGAAACACCATCTGGCGGCCGGGCTGCTCCACCGTCTCGAACAGGCCTTTTGCGCGCGCCAGCTTCGGCGCCAGCTGGGCGATCGCCTGCTGCAGGCGCGGCAGCGAGAGCGGACGCTCGGAGGTCCAGCTCAGCGTCTCGAAACGGTCCTCTGCCGGCCGTTTCGGCCCGGGCGTGCGCGGCGCCGGCGCGCGATCGACATGCGCGGGGAACAGCAGCGCGGACGGAATTGCGCCGTGCGGCGCATCGACAACCATTGCGGGAACGCGCTGAGCGCGAATGGCGGCACGCATCCGCATTCCGGCGCCCTCGTCCGCCAGATCGAGCTTGCTGAGCGCCACGATGTCGGCGACGCGCAATTGCGAACGCTGGAGGGCATCGTCGAGGGCGGCCGGCGGTGTGCCGGCGTCCATCACGCACAGCACCGTCTCCAGCAGCGCCTCGCGCAGGATCACGGGATCCATCAGATTGCGGACGATGTCGGCAGGATCGGCGACGCCGCTGGTTTCGATCACGATATAATCGGGCTTCGGATCGCGCCGCAGCAGCGTCGAAAGCGTGCGGAGCAGATCGCCTTCCAGCGAGCAGCAGATGCAGCCATTGGCGAGGCTGACCACGCCGTCGCTGGCGCCCGCGATCAGCTCGGCATCGATGTTGATGGCGCCGAAATCGTTGACGACGGCGGCGATGCGCCGTCCCTCCGCATGCGCCAGCAGGTGGTTCACGACAGTCGTTTTGCCCGCCCCCAGAAAGCCCGTGACCAGCAGAATGGGGACCGGCATGGGTCAGCCCTCGACGACGGGGCGGCGCACCGGTTTTCCCGGCCGCGCCGCGACATCGAGAATGCCGTCGCTGATCAGCACCTCGCCGCTGACGATCAGGTGCCGCACGCCCTCGGACGGACGGTTCATCGCCGTGAAGGTGGCGCGGTCCGAGAGTTTTTCGTAGTCGAACACGACGATGTCGGCGTCCGCACCTTGTTGCAGCCGGCCTTTGGCGCGCATCGCCGGCGTGCTCTGCGACAAGATCTCGGCCGGGATCAGCGCGCATTTGCGCACGCCTTCCAGCAGCGACACCGTCTTGCGCTCGCGCACCCATTCGCGAATGAACTTGGTGAAGCAGCCGGCCGAGCGCGGATGCGAGGTGGCATCATCAGGCAGCGGCCAGGCATCGCCTGTGTAGGTCTTGCCGTCCGACGTCGTCCACGGCATCGCATCGGAGGCGATGGCGCCGCCGGGATACAACACCGACATGTCGAGCAGGTCGCGGTGATGCGCATTGTGCTCGGTGTCGAGAATGTGCCAGAGCACAAGCGAGGACGGCTCCTCCGCCTGCGCCTTCAACAGCTCCTCGCGGTCGTGGAAGCGATAGCCGTCGGTCACGCGCTGCACGGAATCGTAGCCGGTGCCGTTGCGCTCGACGAATTCGGGGTCGCTGAAGAAGGCGGCGGCCAGCACGGTCGAGCCGGTGCCGTAAGGATAGGCCTCGACCGTGATCGGCAGGCCCTGCGCCTGCGCTTTGGCGATCAGCGCGCGGCAACGCTCGACGTCGGTCTTGCTCGACGAGTTGAAATGGCAGATGTGCATGTGCGCGCCGGTGGCGCCGGCATAGCCGATCAGGCGGATATAGGCTTCCACCGCGCTTTCGGGGTCGATCCGCGACATGAAGGCGACATGGGTGAAGGTCGGCACGTTTCTGGCCGCAGCCAACTGGCAGACCGCGGTCAGCTCCTGCACGCCGGCGCCCGGCGCATAAGCATTGAGGATGCCGATACCGATGCCGCCTTCGTTGAGCCCGCGCCCGAGACGTTCGAGAATGCCCGAGACTTCCGCGTCGGTCGCCACATTGTCCATCCAGCGGCGGTCGCGCATGGCGTTGCCGAACGCCTCCAGCGAGCTCTCGGCATTGGAGCCGGTCATCGCGCCGATGCGCGCAAAGGCCCAATTGGTGGCGGCACCATAGTTCAGCACGCGTCCTTTCCGGGCCTGGCGCTCATACCAGGACCCGACCGGCAGCACGCCGGCCTCGAGATCGAGCGTGGTCGTGACGCCGTCGAACGCCTGCATGCGGTCGGCGGGGATCGACTGGCCGTGCGCGTGCAGATCGATGAAGCCGGGCGCGACCACGAGCCCGGTCGCGTCGATCACCCGCTCCGCGCCGCCAAGCGAGGAGCCGACCGCGGCGATCCTGCCGTCCATTACCGCCACGTCGGCGACGGCGTCCATGCCGCTTGCGGGATCCACCACCCGGCCGCCAGAGATCACCATACCGCTCATATCGTCACTCCTCCACCTCGAGATCGCATCAAGGCAGATTCCGGAAGCGACGACCACCTCCACCGGAGCCGACGCAGCATGCTGATAGGGAAGATCGTCTGGCAGGCAAATCGCGCACAAGCGCCCGCGTCCTCGCGGCATGATTTGCCCGAGCTGTGCTTCTCTTCACACCCTTTCGAAGGAAAGGGCGCAGGGAAGGCCGGGCGCCGGCTGGCACCCGTAAAGACCCCCGTGCTGAATGGATGCACACGCAATGCACAGGGGAGACACAGGGCAGCCAAAACCCGGCCTTCCCTGCGCGATGGTTCGACGGCCTGTATGCCGCGCTCTCCCCGGAGCCGAGTTCTTGCTGTCTCCGTCGCCCCGGCGAAATTCACGCCACCACGCCGGTCGGCGCGGGTGACGCCTTCGCCAAGGCTTGACCGTAGCAACGACGGCCAGGACCACACGGTTTCGCTGTACGCAGGGGCGCCGTTCGTCTTCGCGGCTCACGCATGCTCACGAGGTGATCTCGCCCTGCACGCGCAAGCTCCGCCTTTAGCACCGCCCACGTCCACCGCAATCCCCGCCCGCGTTCGAAACGACGTACGACCGCCCCTTTGGTGGGCTGGGATGGCCGACACATACGCCGAATCCGAATTTCGGTAAAGTGGAATATTTTTACAGGAAGGGGTTGACAGCGGATTGGGGTGTTTCGCTGAAACGGGCGATGAACCTGTTTGCATCGATCGTATTGCAAAATGCGCTACGCGCGCACTGTCCAAGCAGCAGAAGGGCTTCACGGCAGTCATGGTCGTTCACGAGGTGAATCGTGTCGTCGGCTATTACGGTCGTGCGCCGACGGCGATCATCCCCTCCTCCCTGCCGCGTTCCATCCGGACCGGCCAGCCGCCTGATCCTGTGCCCTGTCTGCTGCTGGGGCAGCTTGCGACCGACCAGAGTTGGATTGGCAAAGGTATAGGCACCGGCTTGGTCAAGCATGCGCTCCAGCGCTGCGTCACGGCCGCAGGCCTGATTGGAGGCCGCGCGCTGATCGTCAATGCGGTCGACGCCGAGGCTGCTGCCTTCTGGACGCGGCGAGGGTTCATTGCCTCGAAGGACGATCCTCTTATATTCTTCAGGTCCATCGCAGACATTGCGGCGTCGTTTCGCTAGCGGGGTATCCAATGCCCGTAAAATTCGGAGACATCCTCCAGGCTTTCGAGTTCGCCGACGTCATCGGCGGCATGGGGGAGTGCCACACCTTCGTCTGCAGGCAGACGGGAAAGATCCACTACCAGTTCGATCAGGACGACCTGCAGGAGCTCGAGGACGAGGAACTGCCTGACGATATCGAAGACGAGACCAAGTATTTGCAGATCCCGAACTCTCGAGATCTCGACCTCGGCAAGCCTCTTGTGATCGCCTTTGTCCGCGAGTTCCTGCCTGATGATTTGGACGAGGTTCGTTATTTCTTCAGCAAGCGAGGCGCCTATCAGAAGTTCAAGGCCCTGCTCTCCCAACGGGGAGCGATCGATGCTTGGCATGACTACCGGGACAAGGCGACGGAGCGGGCCTTGCGCGACTGGTGCGAGATCCATTCCATCGAGATCGTCGACTGACCCGGCATTCACTTGATCGCCATGGCAGGCATGAGGCGGCTCCGCCGTCTTCTCGCCCCCATTGTCATTCAGGGAGCTGATGGGGCCGCGCTGTCGGGGGCGAAGTTCCAGGGTTCCCAGTGATAGGCCAACGTCTGCTTCAAACAGATCCCTCCATGTCGCGCCGCGCTTTCCTCGGCGGACTTCTGTCGGCAGGGAGCGCCCTCGCGCTCGGCGGATGCGCCGGCCTGGGTGCGACCGGCGCGCGCTTCGATGCCTCGTCGCTCTCCGTCGACTCCACATTGCTTGTCGCCACCACGCGCAAGCCCGTGAACGGGGCTCGCGCCAAACCCTGGTTCGGGCCGGAGCGCGCAACGAGCATGACGGTCGCGCGGGCCAAGCTGGTGGCGCCCGACGAGAGCCGCCTGTCGCTCGCCTCGGTTGGGCTTGGCAGCTGGCGCCTCGATCGGATCGAACCGGTGCCGGCCGACGCCGGCGACCTCGCCGCGCAGGCCGGCGGCGGCGACGTGCTGATCTATGTGCACGGCTTCAAGCAGACATTCGAGACGGCGGTGCTGGATGGCGCCTATCTCTCCGATGCGATCAAGTTCCGCGGCCGCACCATGGTGTTCGCCTGGCCCTCCAAGGCCGGACTGTTCGACTACGCCTATGATCGCGACAGCGCGATGTGGTCGCGCGACGATTTCGAACGGGTGCTCTCTGCGCTGGTGTCGGCGCCGGGGACGGGCCGCGTGCACATCGTTGCGCACAGCATGGGAACCATGCTGACGCTCGAAAGCCTGCGCCAGCTCCATGCGCGATACGGCGAGACGGTCACGGGCAAGATCGGCGCGGTGGTGTTTGCCGCCCCCGACATCGACATGGACGTGTTCTCCTCGGCGGTCCAGCGCATCGGCCCGCTCGCCGGCAAGATCACCGTGATCGCCGCGACCAACGACCGTGCACTGGCGCTGTCGGGACAGCTCGCAGGCGGCATGACCAGGGTCGGCGCCGCCGAGAAGGCCGCCATCGCGCGGCTCGGCGTGCGCGTGATCGATGCGTCAGCGGAAGGCTGGGGCATCGTCAACCACGATCTGTTCCTGTCGAATGGGGAGGTGCAGCAGGTGATCCGGCGGTCGATCGACGGGACGACGGCGTGAGGGGGGTGGCCGTGGGGCATCAGGTTGATGCATTGCAATCAATGACGCCGAAGCGACCACCAACTATTGCGGCAATCTCCGCTCGGCGATGATCCGCACCGGAGGAAAGACGACGCAGTCCGCCACGTCGAACAGCACTTCCATGCTGCGATCAAACGCGCGTGCAAAGGCAATCGCCTCATCGCGCCGCTCATCGGCAACGGCGGTGCCGAGCGTGCAATGGGGGATCCAGGCGCCGGGCCGGTAATGAGGACGACAATGCGCTGGATCAATTGCCGCGCTGATGGCGGCGTGGATGCGAGCCAGGGTTTCGTCGACCTCCGGCTCCGCCCAGAGAACGAGCCGAGAACCTTCGAACCAGCGAATTCGTTTGAACTCGATCCGCAGTTGCGTCTCGCCGGCAACAGCTGCCAGCATCGCATCCCACGCAGCCTTCTCGTCAACCGCCGGCGAGTCGTAGATGGCAAATGTAAAATGGGGCCGATAGCCGAGGGCGCGCATCGAGGCCTCGACCTCGAACACGGCAACCTGATCCCACAGCCGCTCGATCTCGCCGGCTGACTCGTTGTCGGCCCGAATATTGATCGCCAATGCCACAGGTCACCCGAGGGCGGAACAATCAAATCGAGATCAGGGGAAGGACTGGCTTGAAGACAATGGCGCTCCCTAGGGGAATCGAACCCCTGTTTCAGCCTTGAGAGGGCCGCGTCCTAACCGCTAGACGAAGGGAGCGTGAGGGCTAGCCAATAGCCTCGAAATTTGTCCGCCGCAAGGACCCCGGCGGGCCTTTTAGGGCTCATTGGCGAATTTCAGCCGTCCGGCGGGCTTCAGGGTATGGGCATCGAAGGTCCGGATCTCGATCACCCCGCCGAGATCCAGCGTGACCACGAGCCGGTCGCCCGCAACCCCGGTCGAGACGATTCTGGCGCCCTTGGGCAGGGTGGCGGTGACGTCGCCGGCCGGCTCAGCCGCCCTTCCCTCCGACTTGAAAAGGCGGTAGCCCACCGCGATCAAAACGGCGCAGATCGCCAGCGCCGTGGTCAACCCCGCGATCAGCATCATCCGCCGCACCCGCGCGAACAGCGCGGCCTGCTCGGGGGTCGGTTCGGGAACAGCGGTATCAGACGTCGTCATGGAAAGTCTTGGCCCCAAGGGTCTTGGTTCAGCGCAGAGGTTAGAGGTCGTGGTCGCCGGCGACGAGGGCTCGGCCCGGCTCGACCGCGTGCTGGCGGCGCGCCTGCCGGAGCTGTCGCGATCAAGGCTCAAAACCCTGATCCTGGCGGGAGCGGTGAGCCTGAAGGCGGCCCCGGTCCGCGACCCCGCTTATCACGTCGCATCCGGCGATACGATCACAATCGACGTGCCGGAGGCAGCGCCCGCCGAGCCCAAGGGCGAGGAGATCGCCCTCGACATCGTGTTCGAGGACGACGACATCGTCGTGATCAACAAGCCGAAGGGGCTGGTGGTGCATCCCGCCGCCGGCCACGAGACCGGCACGCTGGTCAACGCCCTGATCGCCCATTGCGGCGCTTCGCTTTCGGGCATCGGCGGGGTGCGCCGGCCCGGCATCGTGCACCGGCTCGACAAGGACACCACAGGGCTGATGGTGGTCGCCAAGAACGACATGGCCCACGCCTCGCTGTCGGCCCAGTTCGCCGATCACGGCCGCACCGGCGAGATGCGGCGCGGCTACATGGCCTTTGCCTGGGGCGTGCCCGGCCGCCACCGCGGCACCGTCGATGCGCCGATCGACCGCCATCCGCATGCCCGCGAGAAGATGGCGGTGCGCCAGGGCGGCCGCGAGGCGGTGACGCATTGGGAAATCCTGGAGAGCTTTGCCGGGCGCGACGGCAAGGGCGTGGCGTCGCTGCTCGCCTGCGAGCTCGAGACCGGACGCACCCACCAGATCCGCGTCCACCTCGCTCATATCGGCCATCCCCTGATGGGGGATGCGGTCTATGGCCCGCACTTCAAGACCAAGGCGAACCAGCTCGGCCCGGAGTCGCAAGCCGCCCTCGCCGCGCTCGGACGGCAGGCGCTACATGCTTACCTGCTGGTACTGGAGCACCCGAGGACGGGAGAATTACTGCACTGGGAGGCGCCTCTACCAGAGGATTTGCTTCTCCTCCAGAGCGCCCTGAAAGCGGCGCTATGACGCAGCCGTTTTAAGAAAGTCGTTACATTACAAAAAGTTATAGCTGCCACACGGGGACGTGACGTCAGCAATCCTTCCCTTTTTGCCCCCCAATGGAGTATATTGCGCCTGCGTTGGAATGACCGACGCGGAACATCGCAGCCCGGCCGGCTTTGACACAGCGGTCGTCTGCCTGGCCCGCCGCTATCGGGGGCCTGAACCTTTGGAGGGCGCACTATGGCCCGTACCGCTGCTTTGCCGGTCCTCAATGGAGAATCCGGCCTATCTCGCTACCTCGCCGAGATCCGCAAATTCCCGATGCTGGAACCCCAGCAGGAATACATGCTCGCCAAGCGTTGGCGCGAGCATGACGATCGCGACGCGGCGCACCAACTCGTCACCAGCCATCTCCGGCTCGTGGCCAAGATCGCCATGGGCTATCGCGGCTACGGCTTGCCGATCTCCGAGGTCGTCTCGGAAGGCAATGTCGGCCTGATGCAGGCGGTGAAGCGTTTCGAACCCGAGAAGGGATTCCGTCTCGCCACCTACGCCATGTGGTGGATCAAGGCGTCGATTCAAGAGTACATCCTGCGTTCCTGGTCGCTCGTGAAGATGGGCACCACCGCGAACCAGAAGAAGCTGTTCTTCAACCTGCGCAAGGCGAAGAGCAAGATCAACGCGCTGGACGAAGGCGATCTGCGCCCCGACCAGGTGAAGGTCATTGCCAAGCGCCTCGGCGTCACCGATCAGGACGTGATCGACATGAACCGCCGCCTCGGTGGCGACGCGTCGCTCAACGCGCCGATCCGCGACGACGGCGAGGCCGGCGAATGGCAGGACTGGCTGGTCGACAACACGCCCAACCAGGAAGCCATGATGGCGGAGCACGAGGAGTACGATCACCGCCGTGAGGCGCTGAACGGCGCCATGGGCGTGCTCAACCCGCGCGAACGCCGCATCTTCGAGGCCCGCCGCCTCGCCGATGACCCGATGACGCTGGAAGACCTTGCCGCCGAGTTCGGCGTGTCGCGCGAGCGCGTCCGCCAGATCGAGGTCCGCGCCTTCGAGAAGGTGCAGTCCGCGGTCAAGGGCACGATCGCAAGGGCCGAACAGGCCGCGCTGGAAGCCGCGCACTAAGCGGGCTTCGCCGCGAAGAGAAATTGGCGGATCGAAAGACAGAAAGCCGGCGGCGACGCCGGCTTTTTGTTGGTGGGGATGAGCATCGTTTGGACGCGAAGCCCGCCCACCCTCGCCGTCATGCCCCGGCTTGACGGGGGCATCCAGCACGCCGCGGCCCCCGTAGCGGCAGCGAGAGCGGTGGTTGTGGTTCGCCGTCATAGAACCGGCCTGCCTTGAACCCGCGCTGCCAATCGACCGACCCAGAATGATCGGACCGATAGCAGCGAGTGGACAAGCGCCGTGTCGATCATCCTGCAATCCACCGTCGGCGGCTTCTCGGCCCAGTTCATGCGCAAGCTGCCGCTGGTCGAGCAGGCGATGCGCGAGCACGGCCTGGAGCCGTCTGAGTTCGTGATCTCCAAGGATTATGCCGGCACGGCGACGATCCCGCTGATGGGTCCGTTCTTCTACAGTTACAGCGTGTTCTTCGGCGAGGAGTCGTTCACCGTCACCGAGCCGAACGACATGGTGTTCCTGGATTACTTCTTCAAGCGCGTGCTGGCCGTGGACGAGCCGGAGTTGCCGCGCCGGCCGGGACTGATGGCGCGGCTGTTCGGCTGGATGTCGCAGGCGGTGTGAGCTCCGCCGTCACTCCCCCCACATCCGCGCCAGGGTCGCGAGCCAGCAGCCTTCGCAATAGCGCGCGTCCTTGTAGTCGATCCAATTGTGCGCATAGACGCGGTCGAGGGGAATGTCGTAGCGCGTGCGCAGCACCTTCACCAGGATCTTCCACGCCGCGACCTGCGCCTCGGTTGGACCTGCGGCGACGTCGGGAAAATTGCCGGCGAACTCGACGCCGATCGAATTGTCGCGCACGACCTGGCGGTAGGTCGAGCGGTTGTCGATGTACTTGTTGTCGTTGCGGTTGGCGCCGTCGCCATGGGTCGGCACCAGGTTTTCGGCGACCGCCCAATAGACCGTGCCGTCGGTCTCGACCCACACCGTGACGCCGCGGCGCGTCGGGGCCTTCGCCTGCGCCTGCGCGCCGCCGCGCGCCGAGCCCGCCGGCCCTTCGGTCTGGTGCACGATGATGTTGCGCCAGGGCCTTGCGTCGCGGACGTCCCCCCACGGCGCCAGCCAGACAATCTTCAGGCCGGGAATCTCGGGCGTGCCGGAGGCGCGCGCGAGTTTTTTCGGTTCGGCGTCCTCGGCATTCCCAGGGACGATCAGACAGAGAGCGGCGAGAGCGGCCGCGAGCAGGCGAGCAATCATCATGCGGGTCCAACGGGGACCGCAATCTAGCATGGCCTCAGGCGAAATAGGGCGAGGCCTCGCGCGAGCCGGTCGGCTCGGGCGACAGCGGCGGCACCGGATCATAGACGGCAAAGTCGTTCTTGCCGTTCTTCTTGGCGGCGTAGAGCGCGTGGTCGGCATTGGCCATCAGGCGGTCCGGGAAGGCGCCGATGTCGTGATTCCACTGCGCGACGCCGATCGAGATCGCGATCGGGATGTCGTTGCCGGTGCAGGCCTCGGCATCCTGGCGGCAGATCTCGAGCACGCGGCGGGCGATCATTGCGGCCTCGCGCAGGGACGAGGACGGCAGCACGACGCAGAACTCGTCGCCGCCGGTGCGGGCGAGCATGTCGCCGGGCCGAAGCCGCGTCTGCGCCATCAGGGTGAAGTGCTTCAGGCAGGCATCGCCGGCGGCATGGCCGTGGGTGTCGTTGATGGTCTTGAAGCCGTCGAGATCGATCACCAGCAGCGAGAACGGCCGATGACTGCGCTCGGAGCGGGCGCATTCCTCGGTCAGGCGCTGCAACAGATGCCGCCGGTTGGCGACGCCGGTGAGGTCGTCTAGCAGCGCGAGGTCGGCGACCTCGTTGCGCAGCCGATCCATCGCCATCAGCAGGAAGCCGAAATTAAGCGTCATCGACAGGAACAGCAGAACCAGCACCAGGAAGCCATGGACCTGACCGCCGCCCTGCGCCGAGAAATCGTAGCCGAGCAGATTGCCCGCGGTGCGCACCACGAACATCCCTATGATAGTGAGGATGACGATGGCGGACAGCCGAGCCCCCGGACTGACGCGGCCCTCGGGCGGAGACAGCAACAAGGGTAACGCCAGCAACAGCGGCACCGCCTGGCCGAGCGTGTAGCTCACCATGCGCAACTGCATCTGATCGAAGCCGAACAGGAAGATCAAGATGGCGGCGAGGCTCAGCAGCGTGGTCGCGGACATGAGGCGCCAGGACACCGGCCGGTCGTAGAAGCGCTGGATGCCCATCGTGGCGAAACAGCAGGCAGCGAGGACACCGGCCGCGCCGACGACGGTCGGCACGGGCGAGGCGATGAACAGGCGCAGCAGCGCGGCCATCCCGCCGGCGGCGCCGACGAAGGCCGATCCCATCCAGAACCGCGCCGCCAGGAATTTCGGATACGAACGCGTCACATAGGCCCAGATCAGGCCGAGCGCGAGGAAGTTGACGACGAAGACGGTCCACAATGTGGGTACGTTCAGCATGACGCGTGCGGCACGCGCAGCGTCGCGCCTCCCGTCCCTGGCAGCCGTCCGTCCATGACCCATCCCCGCTTTCTTGCGGAGACATTGCGCGGGTTGCGCTTAATGGAGTCTCACTGCGACCTTCAAAAGTACGCCTTTGGTTTTGGATTCATGAATGGCGCGGGGCTGTTGTCGGATCGTTAAGTCTGTTGCGGGCGACGGCATCGCCGACGTGGCGAAGCGGATTCGCGCGGCAAAATCACCCGAAAATGCATCTGAGCTGTGGATAACGCGATGACATGGATGTGACAGCGCGGGGCAGAGAGCTGCGAATCTGCTGAGTTTGTCGTCGAGGATGTTGCGAGGCTGGCCCTCCGCCGAGCATCCCTCGAGTCGCGTTTCACCATTAACCCTTAAGAGGATCCTATGGCTAAGAAAGCGAAGAAGGCGACGAAGAAGAAGGCGAAGAAGGCCAAGAAGGCGAAGAAGAAGTAACGAGGCTTGTTCTTTGCCCGGGTGGAGCCTCGCTCCGCCCGGGCGTCGGGTCGGGTTGAGGGTTTTGATGTGGCGGGCGCGAGCCCGCTTTTTGTTTGGCCGGAGGGCTACCGCTCCGCCAACGCCAGCTTGGCGCCGAGTGCGGCAAAACCGGCGGCGAAGCTGCGGCGCAGCCAGGCCATGACGCGCGGGCGGGAGATGACGCGCTCGCGCACCGAGGCGGCGCACAGGCCGTAGACGACGAACACCGCGAAGGTCATCGCCATGAAGGCGCCGCTCAATTCCAGCATGCGCGCCAGCACATGGGCCTCGTCCGCGGCGATGAACTGCGGCAGGAAGGCGAGGAAGAAGATCGACAGCTTGGGATTGAGGATGTTGATCAGAAAGCCGGTGACGACGACGCGGCCGCTCGAACGCTCGCTGATCTTGCCCTCGACCGAAAGCGTCCCGCTCTCGCGCAACGCCTGCCAGGACATGTAGAGCAGATAGGCGACGCCGCCCCATTTCAGCGCGGCGAAGGCGAGCGCGCTGGTGTGGAGCACGGCGGCGAGCCCCAGCATCGCGGCACACATATGCGGCACGATCCCGAGCGTGCAGCCCAACGCGGCGGCGAGGCTGGCGCGCGAGCCGCGCGTCAGCGCCGCAGCCAGCGTGTAGAGCACGCCGGTGCCGGGCGAGGCGACGACGATGAGCGAGGTGAGCAGGAAGGACCACGACATGGCCGGACCTTAGCAGCCCGCCTCGGGGTGAGGAAGCGAGGTCTCGACCTCAAGAACGCGGGCTGAGAACTGTCCTGTCCCGCAACAAAACAATTTTGCCACCGTCACCCTGAGGTGCTCGCCTCTTCGGCGAGCCTCGAAGGGCGACGGCCCGGCTGCATCGGGGCCGCGCATCCTTCGAGGCTTGCGCCACGGCGCCATCGCGCCGCAGCGCGCGCACCTCAGGATGACGGGTCGAGGGGAGTCAGGACAGCTGCGCGAGTTCGGCTTCGCGCAGCACGTCGAGCGGCGCCCAGGGTTTGGCCCAGAACTTCGCACCCTGGGGCAAGGGCTGCATCAGCGGGCGGCCGGAGGTGACGACGACGTCGAGCCTGGGATTGCGATCCTTGGCGACATGGGCGAGCTCGACCCCGTTCATGCGGCCGGCAAGCTGCACGTCGGTCATCATCAGGCAGAGCGCGCCGGCGCTCTTCTCGAGCACGCGCTCGGCGGCCTCGGCGCTCTCGCATTGGATCACCTGGTAGCCGCTCTCTTCCAGCAGGAGACACAGCATCTCGCGTTGCATGACGTCGTCTTCCACGATCAGCGCGGTGGCGGGGAATGGTTGCGCTTGTCCCATCGGCGTCTCCAATGCTCGCTTGCGTAACGCATGTTAAGGAGCCAATACGCCCAGGGTTCGGTTCCATTGTGAAAAAATGTAAAGCATAGTTCCATCTGGGAGACCTGAGGGGGGAAACATCATGACAGCAATTCGCGGCGCCGCCGCCATCACGGGAGCGGCCAGCGGCATCGGCCGGGCGCTGGCCATCGAGCTTGCGCGGCGCGGCTGCGATCTCGCGCTCGCCGATCGCGACGAGGCCGGGCTGAAGACGGTTGCTGCGGAGATCGGGCGCGACCGCACGGTCAGCGTCCATCGCGTCGACGTCGGAGAGCCCGCCGATATCGCGCAGTTCGCAGCCGAGGCGATTTCCGCGCATCCGGAGCTCGGCATCGTCGTCAACAATGCCGGCGTGGCGCTGATGGGCTCGTTCGAGGAGATCGACCAGGCGCAGATGGACTGGCTGTTCGACATCAATTTCTGGGGCGTGGTGCACGGCACGCGCGCCTTCCTGCCGCATCTGAAGATGAGGAGCGAGGCGCATATCGTCAACCTCTCCTCGATATTCGGCATCATCGCCCCGCCCGGACAATCGGCCTATGCGGCGGCGAAATTCGCGGTGCGCGGCTTTTCCGAGAGCGTGCGGCATGAGCTCAGCGTCGCGGGAAGTCCGGTCAGGCTGTCGGTCGTGCATCCCGGCGGCGTCGCCACCGCGATCGCGCGCAATTCCCGCACCGGCGTCGGCGTCACCGACAATGCCCGCCGCGCGCAGTCGATCGAGCGGTTCGAGAACGCGGCCAGGACCACGCCGAAGGACGCCGCGCTGCGCATCATCAAGGGCATCGAGAGCAACGCGCCGCGCATCCTGATCGGCAACGACGCCCGCTTCATGGACCTGCTGCAGCGCTTCCGTCCGGGCACCTATTGGGCGCCGCTGCAGCGGAAGCTGGAGAGGATGGCGAAGGGGACATGAGGTCAGGGACGCGATGGCGACGCGACGAGTTCCGCTGTCATTCCCCGCGTAGGCGGGGAATCCAGTACGCCGCGGCTTATCGAGTGAACCACAACTGCCTCGGCGTACTGGATCGCCCGGTCAAGCCGGGCGATGACACCGCGTGTGGTGCGTGAGTGCGCGTTGCTTCTCGAGGTGCTTCCCTCACTGCCCCGCCAGCCGGTCCGCGAAATAGCCGATCGTCTTGCGATACACCACCGCCCTGTTCCACTCGCGCATCGCCTCGAAATTGGCGGTGCCTTCGCCGTAGGGCTGGCCCATCTTGAAGCCGCTCGTGTGCAGCAGGTTCGCGGTCGAGGCGAGCACGTCGGGGACGCTGTGGCGGAGATCGACATGGCCGTCGCCGTCGAAATCGACGCCGTACTTGACGTAGGACGACGGCAGGAACTGGGTCTGGCCGATCTCGCCGGCGAAGGCGCCGATGAGGTCGCGCAGCGGCAGGTCGCCGCGCTGCACGATCTTCAGCGCAGCGAGCAGCTCGCCCTGGAACAAATCGGTGCGGCGGCAATCATGCGCCAGCGTCGCCAGCGTGCGGACCACCGGCATCTTGCCGATGTCGCCCTTGCCGAAATCGCTCTCCAGGCCCCAGATCGCGACCAGGATATACCTGGGCACGCCGAACTGCTGCTCGATGCGCGAGAGCAGCGCGGCGTGGCGCTGAAGCAGCGCGCGGCCGCCATTGATGCGGCCCGGGCCGACGCGGGTCGAGACGTATTGCTCAAAACTCTTGTTGAAGGTGTAGCGCTGGCGGCGGTCGAAGGCGAGCACCGCAGCGTCAGGTGTCACGCCGCTGAGCGCCGCATGGGTGACGCTCGCCGAGACCCCGGCCGCCTGCGCCTCCTGGGCCATGGTGGCGACGAAAGCGTTGAAGTCGCCGCCGCAGCGCGCGGCCTGCGCCGAGCCGCCGGCCAGACACAGCACCGACGCGGCGGCGAGAAGCAGTCTCAGCATATGGAGCAATCCCCTAAAGAAACCTGGCGCGAAGCAGCGCGCGGATCATGCCCGGGAAAGCAGCGAGCGTCAAAGCAGCAAGCTTGATCCGCATCAAACTGTCTCGCGCACCGCATCCTAGATTGCAGCAGACGACAGAACCCGCCCAGGAGACGCGTCCATGACCGGAATTACCCTGACCGCCGAGCAGATCCGCAATGCGCCCGCAGCGGTGCGGCAATGGATCGAGCAGGAGGTGATCAGCTCGCTCGGGCTTGCGCCGCGCGCGCCCGTGACGATCCCGCCCCAGGCGTCCCATCTCGTCGCCTGCAGCGTGGAGGACGTCGCCGGCGTGCTCGAGCACATCAGGGGCGTGCTGCCGGCGGTCAACGTGCTGCTCGAGCTCGGCCGTCCCGGCATCAGCTTCGGTCAGCCCGCGGTGATGACGTTCCGCCTGATGGACATCCTGCATCACACCCGCCTGCCCGACATCGGCGGGGTCATCACCTGCCTCGAGATGATCAACCAGGCGCTGATCGAGGTGAAGAAGGATCCTCTCGTGCGGTTCTGCGGCTTCGACAATGAAGGCCATTGCCTGATCGCACCGCAGACACAAACGAGCATCGCAACGCTGTGGCAGACCATGATGGAACGCCAGCAGGCAGCGCAGGCGAGTGCGGCCGCCGGCCGGGCTGCGCCGGCGGCGTGAGGTGAGGCGATACTCTCCCCTCGTCATTCCGGGGCGCGCGCAGCGCGAGCCCGGAATCCATCGGGCGGCAGAGATTCTTGCAAAATGGATTCTCAGGTGCGCAATTGCGCACCATAGCTCGCGACTTCGTCGCGCCCCGGAATGACGGACGAGAGAGTTGCCGCTATGATATCGCTGCTAGCGCCGCGCGATCGCCGCTTTCAGCCCGTATGAAGCAATCACCCATGCCCCACCGCCAGCAGCCTCAACCAACCCGCTCCCTGCTCCGCATCCCGCTGTTCCGCCTGCTCGCCATCAACCTCGCGATCGGCGCCTGCGCCGCGGCGCTTCTCGTCGGCGGCCTGCTCTGGCTCAATCCCGGACATCTGCGCGAGCTGATCTTCGCCGACAGCTCGCCCGGCATCGCGCTGGCGCTGCTGCTGGCCTCCTTCCTCATCACCTTCGGCTCGGCTGCGATGGGCAGCGCGATCATGGCGCAGGGGCGCAAGGAGGACAGCGGCAAAGGCGGCGGACACGGATCGCGACTCGCCGTGCAGGAGGTAGCGCAGCGCACGCGCACGCAATGATATATGTGCGCGATGGAACTCGCTTCGCACATTCGATCACGCCATCTGCACGCAAGCGGGAGGACATGCAGGCCAGCGCAGCTTCCGACAACAGCGCGGCCCACATGCGTGCGGCGCGAGGACGTGAGGATGAGCAAAGTGGTTTGACAGTCCAAACAATTGCTTCGATGGAACACCACATCGCACATCGCAGCCAACGCATATCTGATGCGCTCGCTGCGACATCGACGCCACCACGATTCGCCTTGCCATCGCAGGGCGTCTTCTGTAGCCTTCTATTTTAGGTTGTCGCCTCGCCAGCCCCAGGCGACACTGAAGACCCGAGATAAACGGCGGGCCCGGCCCGCCGTTTATTGAGGCGAGCGTTCATGAGACTGGGCTCTCCGATGCAGCGGGTCCGCGGCCACCGCTCCGCACAGACCGCGCAGGCGCGCAAAGTCATTTGACTACGGCGCTTCTATCGACGACAAGCCGCCATGGCCAAGAAACCCGGAACCAATCCCAAAGGCGAATTTGCCTTTTTCAACGTCGTCTATGAGGACGATTCCCAACGCTCGAACCGCCGCGTGCCCGCAGAACTGCTCGGCGGCCTCGACGGCGACGAGCCCGCGCGCGGCTTCATCATGGAACAGGACCGCGAGATCGCCGAAAAGAGCGGCCGCCCGGCACTGGAGATCAAGCGGCTCGAACGGGTCGGGGTGAAGAAGAAGTAGGCCTCCAATCTCCACGTCATTGCGAGCGCAGCGAAGCAATCCAGAATCGCTTCCGGGAAAGACTCTGGATTGCTTCGCTGCGCTCGCAATGACGACAAGACAAAAACGGCGGGCCAAGGCCCGCCGTTTTGCTTTCGATCACCGTCTCCAATCAGTTATCCAGGAAGCTCCGCAGCTTCCTCGACCTTGACGGATGCTTCAGCTTCCGCAGCGCCTTGGCCTCGATCTGGCGGATACGCTCGCGGGTCACGCTGAACTGCTGGCCGACTTCTTCCAGCGTGTGGTCGGTGTTCATCCCGATGCCGAAGCGCATGCGCAGGACGCGTTCTTCGCGCGGGGTCAGGGAGGCCAGCACGCGCGTGGTGGTCTCGCGCAGGTTGGACTGGATCGCGGCGTCGATGGGCAGGATCGCGTTCTTGTCCTCGATGAAATCGCCGAGATGCGAATCCTCTTCGTCACCGACCGGGGTTTCGAGCGAGAGCGGCTCCTTGGCGATCTTGAGGACCTTGCGGACCTTCTCCAAGGGCATGCCGAGCTTCTCGGCGAGCTCTTCCGGGGTCGGCTCGCGGCCGATCTCGTTGAGCATCTGGCGGGAGGTGCGCACGATCTTGTTGATCGTCTCGATCATGTGCACGGGGATGCGGATGGTGCGGGCCTGGTCGGCGATCGAGCGGGTGATCGCCTGCCGGATCCACCACGTGGCGTAGGTCGAGAACTTGTAGCCGCGGCGGTACTCGAACTTGTCGACCGCCTTCATCAAGCCGATGTTGCCTTCCTGGATCAGGTCAAGGAACTGCAGGCCGCGGTTGGTGTATTTCTTGGCGATCGAGATCACCAGACGGAGGTTGGCTTCCACCATCTCCTTCTTGGCCTGGCGTGCTTCGCGCTCGCCCTTCTGCACGGAATGCACGATCTTGCGGAACTCGACGATCTCGAGGCCGGTCAGGGCGGCGAGCTGATGCACCTCGTGACGAAGATCCTTGATGCGGTCCTTCTCGTGATGGACGAAGTTCTTCCAGCCCTTTGCGGAAAGTTTCGAGACGCGGTTGAGCCAGCGCGGATCGAGCTCCGACCCCGTGTAATTGCGCAGGAAGTCCTCGCGCGCGACGCCGTGGCTGTCGGCAAGGCGCATCAATCGGCCCTCATGCGAGACGAGGCGCTTGTTGATGTCGTAGAGCTGCTCGACGAGGCTGTCGATACGCGCCTGGTTGAGGCGCAGCGACTTCACCTCGACGATGATCTCGTCCTTCAGCTTCTTGTACTTGCGCTCCTGGTGCGGCGAGAGCGACTCGTTCTGGAGCTGGTTCTGGATGTCCTGCTCCTGAAGCTTGCGCAGCTTCTTGTAGCTGTCGGCGATCTTGTCGAAGATCTCGACCACCTTCGGCTTGAGCTCGGCCTCGATGGCCGCGAGCGACATCTGGTTCTCGAACTCGTCGTCGTCGATGTCGGACTCGGCGGCGGCCTCGGCCGGATCCTTCTCCTCGGCCTCGGCGGCACCGGGCGCAGCGGCGGCACGGAACGGGGTCGGCGCCGGCGGCGCGGCCGGCGGGGCGACATGCGCGGGCGCGGCAACAGAGGCGACATCACCACCTTCAGCCGTGGCTTCGCCGGCCTCGCCGGTGGGGCCGGCGATCATCGCATTGTTCATGCCGGCCTTGGCGTCGGGGCCGGCATAAGTGGCTTCGAGATCGATGATGTCGCGAAGGAAGATCTTGCCTTCGTTGAGCTCGTCGCGCCAGATGATGATGGCCTGGAAGGTCAGCGGGCTTTCGCACAGCCCCGCGATCATCGCCTCGCGGCCGGCCTCGATGCGCTTGGCGATCGCGATTTCGCCTTCGCGGGAGAGCAGCTCGACCGTGCCCATCTCGCGCAGATACATGCGCACGGGATCGTCGGTGCGCTCGCCCGGCTCGCTCTTCTTGACCTCGGTGACGGCCTTCTGGGTGACCTCGACGAGCTCGTTGTCGGTCTCGTCCTCGCCCTCGTCCTTCTCCTCCTCGCCTTCGGTGTCGTCGGCTTCGGTGACGTTGATGCCCATGTCCGAGAGCATCGACATGATGTCCTCGATCTGTTCGGGCGAGGTCTGGTCCGACGGCAAGACTTCGTTGAGCTGATCGAAGGTCACGAAGCCGCGCTTCTTGGCCTGCTTGATCATCTTCTTCACGGCGGCGTCGGACAGGTCGAGCAAGGGCGACGGCGCGTCCTGGGAGTCCTTCTCCGGCGCGTCCGCTGCCTTGTCGTCTTTTTCCTTGTCCTTCGCCTGCAGCGTCTTTGCCTTGGTGGCCATCCATTGCTCCTAAACGCGCTTCACGCGAGGCGCTTCGCAGCGCCTGCCTGAATTCACATGAACCTGTTGCTCGACGCTCTCGCTTCGGCAGCTCTCGACACGGAAAGGGCGGCGCACATGTCTCTCGCCACCCCCAACTCTCTCTCGCCGGAATTGCCTAACGCTTCGTCAGCCTCTTTGTCGCAGCGGATGCAGGTGTAGTGCCAACAGCGATTGCGCGGATTCATTCCTGACGCGTCTGTTCTGCCTGCGGCCGCCTAATGGCCAAAGTGCTACAAGACCGTTAAGCCTCGATTAACCCTGTTTTTGTCGCCAAACCTTGGATTTGGCGAGTCTTTTAGCGGTTCCGGCCCCGGCCGTCCGCATGATTCTTTTCATCACATGCTCTTCTGGAACCGACCCGACAGCTCGCCAAAACCCTCGATCAGGGCTTCGGTACCGTCGACTTCGCCTATCCGAGCCTTGACGTCACGCAGCCACGCCAAATTAGCCTCGCTGGGGTCCTCCCCCAAGGCCAGCTCGGCGTCCTTCAGCTCCCTAAGTAGTGAATGCCATTGCCGATGCAAGGCAACCAGCTGATGCCAGGTGGCAAGAACGTCGTCCCGCGCCGCGCCCTCGCGCGCGCCCCACACCGCGGCGGTCGTGATGCCGTTCTCAACCCTTTGAAGGACTTGCGAAAATCCACCCTTATCGAGGTCCGACCGCATCTTCTCGGCCTGCTCCTCAGGGTCGGGCGAATGGTGATGGTCGTTGGCGAAGGCGGCAATGATGCCCGCCCTGAGCTTGTGGGCCTCGGGATGGGCCAGCTCCAGGGCCGCGACCTCCTCGAGGTGGTCGTGCAGCAGCCAGGGGTGGTTGATCAGGCATTGCAGGATCAGGGCCTCCCGGCGGGAGATGGCGCTGCGCTGGCCCTTCATGATCGGGCTTGCCGCCAGCTGGGGGCTGGCTGCCTGGTAGGGGCCTGACGGTAGTGGGGTGGGGGCGAACGCGCCGCGCCGCCCTCCTCCGAATCCCTGGCCGCCGAATCGATTCGCCGCTCCGCCCCTGGGCTGGAATGGGCGGCCGCCACCGCCTTGGCCTTGGCGGAAATTGCCCCGGCCATTGAAGCCGGCGCGGCCGCCCTCGGGGGCGAAGGTGCGCTGCAGCCGCTCGGCGAACTCGTCGCGGTAATAGCGCCGCACCACCTCGTCGCGGATGCCGTTCGTGAGCTCCTTGATGCGCGCCTCCAGCGCGGCGCGGCGTTCGGGCGTGGCGAAATTGCCGCCTTCGAGTTCGCGCGACCAGATCATGTCGGCGAGCGGGCGGGCCGCGCCGATCACCTCCTCGATCGCGCCGCGCCCGCCGGAGCGCGCGAGATCGTCGGGGTCCTGCCCTTCCGGCAGCAGCGCGAAACGAAGACTCTTGCCGGGGCTGAGGAATGGCAGCGCGAGATCCGCGGCGCGATAGGCCGCCTTCTGGCCGGCGCGGTCGCCGTCGAAGCAGAGGATCGGCTCGTCCGCCATCTTCCAGAGCAGCCCGAGCTGGCTCTCGGTGAGCGCGGTGCCGAGCGGCGCGACGCTGCCGGCAAACCCCGCGGTGACCATGGCGATGACGTCGACATAGCCTTCGACCACGATCAGCGCGCTACCGTCATGCGTGGCTTTGCGCGCAGTCTGGTGGTTGTAGAGGTTGTCGCCCTTGTGGAAGAGAGGCGTCTCCGGCGAGTTCAGGTATTTGGCGGGAACGTCCTTCTCCAGCGCGCGTCCGCCGAAGGCGATGACGCGGCCGCGCAGATCCGTGATCGGAAACATCACGCGATCGCGGAAGCGGTCGTACGGCACGGGGATGTCGTTGCCGGCCACCAGCAGGCCAGTCTCGACCATGTCGTCGACGGAGACGCCGAGCTTGCCGAGATGCTCCTTCAGCGCGAAGCGATCGGGCGGGGCATAGCCGAGGCGGAACTGCAATTGCGTCGCCGGCGAGATGGCGCGGTCGGCGAGATAGCCGCGCGCCTTGGCACCCAAGCGCGAGGCCAGCGTCTCCGCGAAATAGGTCGCGGCGAGGTCCATGACGTCATGCAGCGTGCGGCGGCGCTGCTCCTGCCGGGCCGCATCCGGCGTCACCGCCGGCAGCGCCAGGCCGGCCATGCCGGCGAGCCGCTCCACAGCCTCCGCGAACGGCAGGCCGTCGGTCTCCATCACGAAGCTGATGATGTCGCCGTGCTTGCCGGAGGAGAAGTCGTGGTAAAAACCCTTCTGGTCGTTGACGTAGAAGGACGGCGTCTTCTCCTGCTGGAACGGCGACAGCCCCTTCCACTCCCGCCCCGCCTTCTTCAGCTTGACGCGCTTGCCCACGACTTCGGAGACCGAAAGCCGGGC